>Ga0307928_10000402_pt1 | contig 33027 bp, 41 predicted proteins | sample AceLakmetagen232_FD_201815 | JGI IMG/M metagenome (GOLD analysis project Ga0307928, IMG submission 201815) | Saline water microbial communities from Ace Lake, Antarctica - #232 | ecosystem: Environmental > Aquatic > Non-marine Saline and Alkaline > Saline | place: Antarctica: Ace Lake... | reverse complement strand
AGGTCTGGACCAATAAACAAAGTAGGTGCTGGAGTACCCTTCTTATGAGGCGGCTCTATAAGTATATCTTCAGTTACATAACCAATCAATCCATTATCAAAGTTCTTCTGCCATTGTGCTTTCGTACGAGGCCATCCACCAAAAGCTACCTTTCCAGCCGCTTTCATAGCAACGAAATCATCATCACATAGAGCAGCAGCACCATCAGGGGCCAACCCCATTTCCACCATTTCAATCATCCACTCAAGAGCTTCGACACCAGCATCACTGTTCAGAGTAGTCTTAGTATGGTCTCCATCTTCATATAAATTTGCTCCAAACATTTGGAAGTTTACAAGAGTATAATAATCACCAGAACCACCCTTTGCAAAAAATGCGATGGGGTATACTCCATCCAATTCACCAATCGCTTCCGCTACTGTCATAAAATCATCCATATACCATTCTCGATTATCTCCAGTAATAGGCACAAGACTGGATACTCCTGCCCTTTCCAACATAACAGGATTTACTCCCCAATTTCTAGCACCATAAGGGAAAGGATAACCAATTAGATTTCCATCTATTGAACAAAGTTCTAATACACTAGGAATATAGTCATCCAAATCTACTTGAGGCAAAGTACCAGTCAGAGACTCAAGTGCTCCTTGATACCAATAAGAGCCAGCTCTTCCCTGATAACCTTTCACAACATCTGGAGTACTATTCCCCACAATAGCCATCATCATCTTCTCAGCCATATTACCAGCTGGAATATACTCTCTAACTATATCAACATCTGGATTAAGAGCTTCAAATTTTAGAACATTTGCTAAATCATTACCAAGAGTAGGAGCTTCCTCACTCCAATACGTAATTGTCCTTTTACCAATTGCCACAAAATTCATCAAACCAAGTATCAAACTCACCGCTAAAATTCCTACTAAAATCTTTTTTCGCATTATCAAACCTCCTAGGTTTATCTATGCTTTTTTAGAAATTTGTATTCCTCTACCTCCCTTACTAATTTTCTCTCTTTCCAATCTTCTCGCCATATATACTCTAGCTAAGAATAAATCATCTCCATTATGCATATCAACCATCTCTTCTGGAAGAGCCTCAATATACGCAGTTTTTCCAGTAAGTGGTTGTGTAGTACATATAGATGGCATCCCCGTAATAGTAGGTGCTCCTTCACTAAACATTTCAGGCCATTCTTGTCTATCCATCCCACCAAGATTCATCACTGGATATATTCTACCAGTCGTAGGATTTATAATATGGAGATATTCATGGAACCTATGTACTGTTATCACTCTACCAGCTTCCTCATCTTCAAAGAACTTCTCGATTAAACGGTTGAATATTTCAGTAGTAACCATAGGCTCATTCGCACCTATATTTACCCAAATATCTGCAATATAACCTTCTTCTTGTTCCAGATGGAAATCAGCTAATCCCATAGTACCAGAATAGACTAAACTATCCCTACACAATAACGAACGTGGCTTCGTCCTTTTAAACATCCCTTTGGTATAATCACGTGGCATATTAAGGGATGAAGCTAAAGGGCGATCAACTACTACAACACCACCTATCTTATATAATAGTTCCTTAATCTCTCTTGAATCAGTAACTACCGCAATCTTGTTTATATAGTGGCAACCTTTAACTGCCTCAAGTACCCACTGAAAACAAGGTTTTCCACATATATCCCAGAGTGCTCTATTTGGATGTTCTCCATGAATACTACCTTCTTTTCTTACTTGGCAAAATCCTAGAATATTATACTTTCTAATCTCTTTTTCTAATGCTCTCATACTATCCTCCTATAACCTTCTCCAATGAAATATTTCTGGATATCAAACCCATAACTACCAAATACTTCTACCAAACATCTGGTTCCATATCTAGCTCTAATATACCAACTTCCCATATTGCCTTGGCGTTCACTAGCGAGTAGCCCAGCAGCTACTTCATTCTTTGCATTCCATTCTGGAGGAAAAGAATTAAATATTTCTACATAAGTATGGGTTCCATCTTTGGAACTAGCTTCATCACAACCAGCTAGAGTTATCTTTCTAGCACCCAATATCATAGCCGCTTGGATGCCAGCATGCGATACTGTATTTAATGATGGATAAATAGTAGGTACCTTATTCACAATAGATTCAACTACAATTTTCAATCTTTTCTTTATCTCATCAATAGGTGGAAATGGATGACTATCATACCATTTCATATAAATAGGCTTATCTCCACAATCTTCTATCCAATTAAGTCTCCAATCATGAGCATACTTCTCATTACTTCCTTGCCATGCTTTATGAGTCTTTGCAAGTTCATCTGTAAATTGAGGATAACATAGTATTAGCTTCTCCAATAATGCAGGATGATTCTGTTTAACATCATCCCAAATATGTCCATGAATCGAGCAATTAAAAGTACAATTAGGAAATAATAGATAAGCTTCGTTTAGACCTATGAATATTTTATCATCAAAAAACCCTTTTGGGAAGTCACCTATACTTGGACCACATCCTACTACCCAAATCTCCTCTCCAGAATAGATGTCTCTTAAGTCTTCAATATGTCTCATACTATTTTATTTTCTCCTATACTATAACTTCCATAAGACTTAAAGAAGTATCTAACTATCTCTATATCATATTTATCAAATGCTATAGCAAGAAACCCAACTTCTTTTTTGTATGCAACGAACATTGTATCCCACATAATATTCCACCATTCTTGAGTATGGTCAATCCCCAACTTCTTACGATCATCAAGTACTCTATCAAAATACTCTGCTTCACTCTGAGAATGATGAACTATACCAATTCTTTCCGCTCCACATCCAACCAGAAAAATCTTTTTTGCACCGAGGACAGCAGCAACTTGAATAGCAAAAGACAATGTAGTAATATTAAGTACATAAATCTTAGATGTCTTTTCAATAATATTCTTAGCAACTTCATCATAAGATTCCTGAACAAAATAATAAAGTGGGTTCCATTTCATAAAATAAGGAAGTTGCTCTTCTTTAATTAACTTCCAATCTACAATATCAATCTCTGTATTGAACTGTGCGATTGATGGTAGTTGTCTTCTTACACCAAGTGCTACTACCTCGCTTGATATAGGACCAGTCCAAGCACTAACCATATCCTCAATATCCCAACCACTTTGAAAGTCTGGGAATCTCTCCACATCTATATGTGGGATAGCTCTTGGTATAGCACCAATAATACTTTTCTTAAGCAAAGATATATCTTCATTAAACTCATGTATATTACCATGAGTCTGACTAACATTATACGTATAGCTTGGAATATTTATATAAGAAGCATTAACTGTAATAACAATCTTATCATTGAAGAAATCCTCTGGAAAATCATCTAAACTAGGGCCACAACCAACTACCCAAATCTCTCTTCCACCAAATTTATCACGCAGACTTTCTAAATACTTCATCAGCCAACTCCCTAAATCCATTCTGAAATTCATACTTGGATTTGTGATAATATTCTAAAATTTTAATACCATAAGGTCTAAATACTCTAGCTAATAAGATAGTCCCATTTCTATAAATGGGAAACTTATCCACAAGTCCTTTCTGATCATCTTCGCACCATTGAACACCATTCCAATTTTCAGAATCTCTAGCAGTCTTTTCATAAGATTCCGATATTCTCTTGGAGTAAAATCTATCTTTTGTTGTTCTAGCTTCCCCACCAACCAAGATAACACGTTTTGCACCCATAACAATAGCTGCCATTAATGCAGAATGAAGAATAGTCCCTGCTCCACCATAGAGACAATCATTCCTTTTCTCCATAATACACTTTGCAAACTCCACCCATTTATCTTCTTGCAAAGAAGAACGATCATCATTCTCTCTCATATACAATGTCTTATTAGCTTTATCCCCAATTTGCCCCCTATACTTTGTTCCCTCTACAATGCATCTATCAAGGAATTCTGGATGCTGATTCCCAATATCCTTAATTACATCTTTACATAGTATATAAGTAAAATCTGGAAATGCTTCATAATGAGAGACTACAATAGATATCTTATCTTTAAAGAAGTTATCTGGTAAATCATCTATGCTGGGCCCCATTCCAATAACCCATATCTCTTCTCCCTTATGTCTATCTCTTATTGTTTCTATTGGCTTCAAATCTCAAGCTCCTTATAATGCACTTTCTGAGCCTTATATGCCCATACCTTTGAAAACCACATAGATAGGTTAATATCCTTAATACTCATCTCTTCTTGAGTAATAATATCCAAATAAGATTTATGCCATAAATGATACATTGAAATTTGGTCATCAATCCATCTGAGAGCATAACCATCTTCTATTAAACAATCTCTCATCACAGAATCATCTGCTCCCCAAACCTTAAAACTTTCATCAAATGGATGAATTATTAATCTATGGTGGTCAATACACTGAAATCCACCAGCAGTAAAATCTTTTGATAAATGATAATTCTTCTCTAATTCAGGAATCATACTCAAAGAAACATCATCTCCAAAATCTTTATCAACATATTTACAATGACATTGAAGAAACGTTTTTTGAGCTACATTATTCCTAACTATTCTCACCATATTAGAACTAAAAATCATATCCAAATCTGTGGATAGAATATACTTACCAGAAGCAACTTTTATTCCTTCATTAATCGCTCTCGACCTACACCAGAATTTCTCTCCAGTATGTCTGATCAATTTACAATTAGAAAATTTAGAACAAATATCTTTTATCTCTGGAACAAACTTTAAATCACTATCTAAATCAGAAACTATAATCTCATAATCGTTATCTTTTTGATAACCTACATCTAAACTTCTCAGACAAGAAAGTAATCTCTTTGTAGTTCTCTTAATTCTATCCTCAAATTTAACTGGAATAATGACGCTAAGAAACATCAGCTTCTTCTTTGACTGGGAGTCTAACATAAGTAGAAGACTTTATCCAATTCTTCAAATCTGTATTTCTAATACCTTTCCACAATTGCTTTCTATCTATATTCTTTTTCCTTGCATTTTGAATAGTGTGAGAACGATACCTTACTAAATCCTCAACTCTAGTATCCATTGAATGCTTATCGCCAGCTATTCTAAAACGACAAGAAATTTCTTTAATATTATATTGCTTAACTCTCATAGCCGTAAAAGTCATCATATCGAAAATAGCAAGAGTAAGCATCTTATAATCTTTTCCAAATTTCTCTACATCTGGAACAAAATTGAGAACTAATGTTTCCTTATCCTCAATTTCAGTAGAAATTAATATCCCAAAACCAGTCAATTTGACACTACTTTCTATTAGCACCAACTCTTCTTCGATATTCTTAGGTTGATTCTCAAACTTGGTCATATTTTGACTCCTTTTTAAGTACCTTCTATATTCTCCACATCAAATTCATAATATGAGATATTTCCTGTAAATTCATCTAAACGTGGAACTTTTCTCTTTACAGTATAACTCATCCCAGAAACAAAAGCTATGTCTCCTTCTGCAATATCATCCAGAGCATACATTCTAAATCCAGTAGTCTCGACAGCTCCAGGAATACCCACGCCAGAGGTAATACCCTTACGACTCAACCTAGCTCTAATCTCCTTAACTTCAGACCACTTCTCAATAGGAGAACCATCAGGTTCAGTAGCTTCTACCGAAACTTCACCTGATGTGAATCCAGATGCAGTCATCGCAGTTACAGTGTCAAAAGTTTCCGAAGTAATTCTATATGCTTCGGCTATTCCAGTAGCTACAAGAATAGTATCATTCACAGCTGAACTTGACAGAGAACCATAAATCATAATCGTAACTCCACCGACGAGAGAATCAAAGGTAAACTTTAGAGCAGCTTCTCTAGACGGCTGTCTATCAATAGTAACAATTGAAACTATATCATCTTCGTCATGAATTAAACTCGTATAAGTATAAATCTTTGCATAAGTATTCAAAGACGCTAATAGAGATAAATTCTTCATTTTATGTAATCTTTCCCCGATACAATATAAGTTCCTCCTTAAAAGGTTCCAATAAACTTGGGTTTAAACGAGTTGAAAGATCGCCTAGTCTATATTGAATCAATCCTTCTTTTCCCTGCCTCGATATTATAGCATCAATAATCGCGTAGACTATTCCTTTTATACCTCCAGGAACATCATCTGATTCGTATCCTCCGTAATATGTAACTTCAACTGATTCAATTTCTGGAGTAAAATATCTTTGACTTAAAAGAACAATAGCTCCAGATTCCTCTTTTACTTTATATTTATCAGAACTAACTAATGAACCATAATCTGTAACAGCAGCTACAGATATAATAGGAAGATTCTTCAATACTACTCTATCTGTAGTATAAGTATAAATATCAAAGTATTCAGTATAAGTAGTAGCAGCAATAGTCCTGTCTAAGGAAGTCTCAACAAGATTAGATACTCTAGAATTGAATTTCCTTAACTGAGGATCATATGCAGTCTCATCAAGATCAATCCCTATATATAATTTGATATCATCTAGCGTGACCAGCAAACTCATCTAAACACCTCCATTATCCTCCATAAATTGGCATCACAGTTATTCTCATTACATCAATATGTACGTCGTCGCTATCAGTATACTCCCACTTAACTATAAGAGAACTTCTATCAGTAATACCTGATATAGTCCAATCATATATGTATATCCCTTCGGATTCTCTAGTTGGTGCAACTTCTGCTAGAATTATAGTACCACTATCATTTATTACTGATACAGTAATACCTGCAGGAGTAGCCAAATCGTTCCCAAAATTTCTAACTTCTGCTTTTAATCTAATTGTATCTCCTATGACATACGTCTCCGACGACATTATACTCTCACCTTCTTATTCCAAACTTCTGTCTTAGTTTTATATCCTAACACACTTGATTCAGTTTGATACTTAAGAGCGTCCGTAGAAGTCAAGTATCTTAGAATACTCAAAATTGTATATATAATTAATTCATATATCGCTTCTACTACAGCTTCTTCAAGTCCAAGCTCTTCAGCTATTGTTTCCTCTACCTTGAATGTCAAACTTTCTAATAGTCCAATCTTCTCAGAAACATTTACATAAACTGTACCAACTCTACGCCAATCCTCTAACAAGCCTAATAAGTCATCTATAGATGTTGACCCACTATAAGATAGTCTTTCTAAATTACCTATAATATCCTCTATCTGTGTAAACGAAGTGAAGTGAAACTCACTCAATAATCCAAGATTCTCTGTAATAGAAATTATATCTAACATCTGTGGAATAGATTCTAGTAATCCAAGAGAATCAGTAATAGAAATTATATCTAATATTTGTGGAATAGATTCTAATAAACCAAGAGAATCAGTTATCTTCTCTACTATATCAGGAGATAATGTCTCAAGTAATCCTAACCTCTCGGTTATCTTTTCTACTATATCAGGAGAAAGAGTAGATAACAAACCAACAGACTCAATTATCTTCTCAACAATATCAGGAGAAAGAATCTCAAGCAATCCTAATTTCTCGGTTATCTTCTCTATCATCTTAGGAGAAATAGTCTCAAGTAATCCAAGAGAATCAGTAATAGAAATTATGTCTAACATCTGTGGAATAGATTCTAATAAACCAAGATACTCTGTTATCTTACCTACCATCTTAGGAGAAAGAGTAGATAATAAACCAAGATACTCAGTTATCTTCTCTATCATCTTAGGAGATAATGTCTCAAGTAGTCCTAACTTCTCGGTTATCTTTCCAACAATATCAGGAGAAAGAGTAGACAATAATCCAAGATTCTCTGTAATAGAAATTATATCTAACATCTGTGGAATAGATTCTAACAATCCAAGATTCTCTGTAATAGAAATTATATCTAACATCTGTGGAATAGATTCTAATAATCCAAGAGACTCAGTAATAGCTAACACAATACCACCATAAATAACTAAATCATCTAATAATCCAACAGATTCAATTATCTTCTCTACTATATCAGGAGATAATGTCCCAAGTAATTCTAAACTCTCAGTAATAGAAACTATATCCTTTATCTGAGGAAGTGCTTCTAATAATCCAACAGATTCAATTATCTTCTCTACTATATCAGGAGATAATGTCCCAAGTAATTCTAAACTCTCAGTAATAGAAACTATATCCTTTATCTGAGGAAGTGCTTCTAATAAACCAAGAGACTCGGTTATCTTCTCTATCATCTTAGGAGAAAGAGTAGATAATAAGCCAATAGATTCGGTTATCTTCTCTACTATATCAGGAGAAAGAGTAGACAATAAGCCAAGAGAATCAACTATCTTCTCTACTATATCAGGAGAAAGAGTAGATAATAAGCCAAGAGATTCAGTTATCTTTTCTACCATATCAGGAGAAAGTGTTTCAAGCACTCCAAGGGAATCAGTTATCTTCTCTATCATCTTAGGAGATAATGCTTCAAGTAATCCAAGAGATTCGGTTATCTTCTCTACTATATCAGGAGAAAGAGTAGATAATAAACCAATAGATTCGGTTATCTTTTCTATCATCTTAGGAGAAAGAGTAGATAATAAACCAAGAGACTCGGTTATCTTTTCTATCATCTTAGGAGAAAGAGTAGATAATAAACCTAAACTCTCAGTAATAGAAATTATGTCTAACATCTGTGGAAGTGATTCTAACAAGCCTAAATTCTCTGTAATAGAAACTATATCTAATATTTGTGGGAGTGACTCTAACAATCCAAGAGACTCGGTTATCTTCTCTACTATATCAGGAGATAAAGTAGATAATAAGCCAAGAGACTCAGTTATCTTCTCTACTATATCAGGGGAAAGAGTCTCAAGTAGCTCAATATTCTCAGTAATACTCTCTATCATCTTAGGAGAAAGAGTAGATAATAATCCTAAATTCTCTACAATAGAAATTATATCTAATATCTGCGGAATATCTACTAACAAACCGAGAATATCATCAATACTCTCTATCATCTTAGGAGATAATGTCTCAAGTAGTCCAATAGACTCAGTTATCTTCTCTACTATATCAGGGGAAAGAGTCTCAAGTAGTCCTAACTTTTCAGTAATAGAAATTATATCTAATATTTGTGGAATATCTGCTAATAATCCTAACTTCTCGGTAATAGAAATTATATCTAACATCTGTGGAATAGATTCTAGTAATCCTAACTTCTCAGTTATTTTCTCTACTATATCAGGAGAAAGAGTAGACAATAAGCCAAGAGAATCAACTATCTTCTCTACTATATCAGGAGATAATGTCTCAAGCAATCCTAAATTCTCGATTATCTTACCTACCATCTTAGGAGATAATGTCTCAAGTAATTCTAAACTCTCAGTAATAGAAATTATATCTAATATTTGTGGAATATCTGCTAATAAACCAAGAGAATCAGTTATCTTCTCTATTATGCCAGGAGATAATGTCCCAAGTAATCCAAAATTCTCAGTTATTTTCTCTACTATATCAGGAGATAAAGTAGATAATAAGCCAAGAGACTCAGTTATCTTCTCTACTATATCAGGAGAAAGAGTAGATAACAAACCTAAACTCTCAGTAATGGAAACTATATCCGATAACTGAGGAAGTGCCTCTAATAGTCCAATAGATTCGATTATCTTTTCTATCATCTTAGGAGAAAGAGTAGATAACAAACCAAGAGATTCAGTTATCTTCTCTATCATCTTAGGAGATAATGTCTCAAGTAATTCTAACTTCTCAGTTATCTTTTCTATCATCTTAGGAGAAAGAGTAGATAGTAATCCAAGATTCTCTGTAATAGAAATTATATCTAACATCTGTGGAATAGATTCTAGTAATCCAAGATTCTCAGTTATCTTTCCAACAATATCGGAAGATAATGTCTCAAGTAGTCCTAACTTCTCTGTTATCCTCTCAACTACGTCAGGAGAAAGAGTAGATAGTAAACCTAAACTCTCAGTTATTTTCTCTACTATATCAGGAGATAATGTCTCAAGTAATCCTAGGGAATCAGTAATAGAGATTATATCTAATATTTGTGGAAGTGCCTCTAATAAACCAAGAATATCTGTAATACTCTCTATCATCTTAGTAGAAAGAGTAGACAATAAGCCAAGAGATTCAGTTATCTTTTCAACAATATCAGGAGAAATAGCCTCCAATAAACCAAGAGATTCAGTTATCTTATCAACTACATCAGGAGAAAGAGTAGATAATAAATCTAAACTCTCAGTAATAGAAATTATATCTAACATCTGTGGAAGTGATTCCAACAAACCTAAATTCTCTGTAATAGAAATTATATCCAATAACTGAGGAATATCTACTAATAAACCAAGAGACTCAGTTATCTTCTCTAATATATTAGGAGAAGTGGCAGATAACAATCCTACATCATCAGATACAGAAAAACTACCTAACGAAATATGAGTTTCTAATAATCCAATATTATCAGCAATAGGAACAATATCTAGCATCTGAGGAACATCATCTAACAATCCAACAATGTCACTAATACTAAGTGTATTAGCCGTCGCCATCGTAAAATTAGCAACTGCTGAATAATCTCCCCAAACTGTTCCATCATAAGCTCTTATTTTCCAATAATATTTCGTACCACCTTGAGCAAGGACTGTCCCCGCGTAGCTTACCGCCGCACATCTATTGCCACTCGTGCAATCTGCAATATCGACTGAACCCGAATCCCACATCTCAACGCCATCAAAAGCCTCAGTCGTATTAACTAGGATTTGAACGTGGGTTAAGTCATCACTATCAGGGTCAGAAAGAACTGCTGTAAACTCAGGAGTTAAATCAGTTACACCAGTAGGATTAGTAGCTTCTTCGCATTCCAGAGAGGTAGGAGCAGAAGGAGCTTGATTTGGAACTTGCATCGTAAAAGTAGCTTCTTCCGTTGACCAGTCAGTCCATTCATCATCCAAATTCTGTGCTTTTATCCGCCAATAATACTTCGTACCATCCAAGGCAAGTGCATCGCCGGCATAACTAACTGTGGCGCACCTAATGTTAAAAGCTACTTCAGTAATAGCAATAGAAGCAGATTGCCACATATCATGAGCACCTTTTGATGTGCCTACTTCTATCATTACGTGGTCAAAACTATCTCCTGGGTCATCCGAATATAGTTTCGCAGTAAATTCAGGAGTTAAATCCGTTACGCCAGTAGGATTAGTCGCTCCTTCGCATTCAAGGTCGTTTGGATTAGAAGCTGCATCCAGCTCATAAACATCATCCGGATAACCATCACAATGCCAAATAGTATTAGCATCTCCACCAATACCAAAGGGATTTCTTGCTGGAGAATCAGCATTTCTTACTGTTGAGAAATCAGTTGTGCTTAGCTCATAAACATCATCTGAAATACTATCACAATGCCAAATAGTATTAGCATCTCCACCTATGCCATTTGGGGCAGAATAAGGAGAATTAGCATTTCTTACTGTGGAGAAATCTGTCGTAGAGAGCTCATATATATCATCAGGACGGGGGTCACAATGCCAAATAGTATTAGCATCTCCTCCAATACCAAAAGGAAAGGTTGAAGGAGAATCAGCATTTCTTACTGTTGAGAAATCAGTTGTGCTTAGCTCATAAACATCATCTGAAATACTATCACAATGCCAAATAGTATTAGCGTCTCCGCCAATACCCGAGGGATTTGTTGATGGAGAATCAGCATTTCTTACTGTGGATAAGTCTGTGGTGGAAAGTTCATATACATCCTTCGTCTCAGCATCACAATGCCAAATAGTATTTGCATCTCCTCCTATACCAGTAGGATTTGTTGATGGAGAATTAGCATTTCTTAAACTGCCACCAAAAGCCATTATTTACACCTTTGAGACATTGAGCTCATCCTCGCTCGTCAGCTTTCTTGGAGTATGCTTTCTAATGCCCAAAATCTTTTTTTTCTCAAATAAATCTTTTTTAATCGCCTTCTCTTCCCAACCAACATAATCGTCCAAGTTGATGTTTTTCTGCTCCATATGCAGCCTAAACAGTTCAGGCTCTTTAATTGTATATCTCTCCAAGTTCAAGGAATCAATCGCAGCATTTATCTCAATCTTTCCGCTCAGAATTGTGATGCCAAGAACATTCTGATACTGCTTTACGTCCCTGCCATCTTTTATCACCCTAATCTCCCTCGCTGGAACAGATTCTAAATCCTGCCAGCCACGACAAGGAAGATTTGGGTCACGAGGGCTAACATTTCCAGCCCTTATCCCCGTCCTCAAATCGAACTCAATCAACAATGCTTTCATTATTTTCCTCCCCTTATAAAAAATTAGATTAGGCATATAGTTTGCCTCATACATTATCCATTAGCTACCCTGCTTGACTTCACAAGTAACAGTCAACTGCAAAGTATCTCCGCTACCCAAAGTCTCTGTATTATATACAGCTCGCAATAGACTGGTACTAGCGTGAGTAGTAGCACCCATACATACAACTACCTCTTTAAATATATGCCCACTTAAATCAGAATACGTCCAGGTATGTTGCCACTTACCTTTATTAGATGCACTATAAGCATGTGTACTATTAACATATTTAACATTCGTACCAGTTGCCCCCAAATCGGTATTACCCGCTGCCGCGGCTGCTGAAGTATTTCCTACTCCCATACCTACAAACTTAGTATAAGTAGGACTACTATCAGCTAATATCTTTGCAACCTCGACCATTCCCGTGGTCAAAATCGCTGAGCTCACCTTAGCCAATTTTCGTCACCTCCATTCAGAATTCTTCTATCTTCCTTTTATGCCTTTTATCATGACACTTTTTACACAAAGTAATTCCCTTAGCTACCCAGAATGACTCATATTTTTTAGCCAATTCAACTAAAATTTCCTTATCTTCAATAGGAGAAAATTGATTATACTCTTGGAGAAATTGTTTAAATAGTTCAATGAACCTAACTGGAAAATGATGGGCATGCAAGCGTATTCCTTTCTCTCCACAATCTTGGCAAGTAAAATTATCCCTTTTAAATATGGTCATCCGCCAATTATTATACTCTGGCAGAGATCTGATCATATTCTCCAAAGAAGAAACTCCTCCCTTCCAATAAGAATTCTTCTTACCTCTTTTGACTTCACTCTGTTTTCTCCTAGTCTCATCTGAATCCTTCTTCCCTAAATGGGACTGTCTATTCTTCTCTTTAGATTCCTCTGTATGTCTATAGCCTTTTCTACTCGCCACATATTTCTTGACTCTCACATCAGATTCAGCAGTCAGCCCTTTATTCCAAGGGATATCACCTTTCCTGAACACTATTCACTTCCATCTTTTAATTCCTCTAATTCTTTCAATAACTTAAGTATCTTTCCCACTATCTGTAATCTCCTTATTATATTAGTTGAATTCTTCTTTTTTCCCTTAATTATATTCCCACTATTATCTCTGTGAGTAACATCTAGCCCTATACTTAACCCAGCCTTTTCTCCTAATCCCATTATATCACTCCCATCTCTTTAAGAAGAACTTCCAAATTACTTTTTATCTCACCGTCTGAAAGATTATCATAAAAGTCCTTCAATTTTTGAATATCATCTGTTTCGGTATTATGGGTATGCTTTTGAACATTTATTACTTTACCATTTTTATCCTTATGCACTATATCTAATGTGACTTGCAACGGTAAATTTGTTTTCATAATATTTCTCCTCTAATCGTAGGCCGATACTTAGACTTCCCGATGTGACTACATACAAAACTTGTATCCACATATATCTGGAATCCATACTTCTGTTTAGCCTTCCAGCAAAATGACCAATCACTCCCAGTCATCCTACCTCCTTTAAATGGCTCTCTTGACATCTTACCTTGTCCTATAAAAAGATATTCAAAATAAGGGGAATCCATTGCCAAAAAGACTTCCCTTTTAATAATTGTAGCACCCATCCCAAGCCCATCACAAGCATATAATTGATTAACAGGCCAATTCAAATCTGCTATCATACCATAATCTTTTGTAAGACGCGCAATAGTAGATACTTCTCCAGGCATCCTCTTATTATAAAGCCCTCCAATCATATCTTTATCTGCATCTATTAAATCTTTAATTCTAGATACATCGTACTCCATATCCGAATCGAAAAAAAATAGATATTCCGCGTCCATCTCAAGAAACTTATTCACAATATCATTCCTTGTGAATGGCATATTACAACTCGAAAAATATCCGATATACTGTGGAAGATAGAAAATGATATTAGGAACAATAATCTTACCCGATTTCCCCATTGCATTCTGAACGAATTGTTCCTGTAAATTTCCTACTAATTTTGCATATGGTGTCAGAAGAGATATAACCGAATCTGATTCAAAACCTTTATAGCAAGCTAAACCTAAATGAACTGATTTAATCAAAGGTTCTATAAACTCATCTTCATTAGCAAATCTAAATAATAATCTACCTTGCCTCTTCTTAAACTCAAATTTCTGTCCTAACTCTTTTAACTTATTTCTTAATTCTATCTCATTATAATAATTTACATGCTCTTCTATAACATTACCATTTTCATCTTTCATCAAACCATTCGGAGTGGAAATAATACATTCTTTTCCTACTCTAATCATTTCCTTTAATAATTCATCGTCTTCATCAATGTGCTCTATTAGCTCTTCAGCAATGACCAAATCGAAAGAATTATCTTTAAAAGGTATAGGTGGGACTTTAGCTACTTCGGCATTGAAGCCATGAGCCTTAGTGATCTTTACTGCATAAGTAGAGATATCCAATCCGATAATATCAATATCTGGAATAGCCTCTCTAAGTCTTAGCATCAACGTCCCTGCCCCACAACCAATCTCTAATACCCTTAGATTAGGTCTTACCCAATTAGCAATAACATAATCTACTTCATTCTGATATGGGACTTGATCAACAGAAAATACTCCACTCCATTTCTTATCCCAATATTCAGCTGTATTAATGTTCTTTATTTGTGGCATTTAATGCCTCCTTTTATTCTTTATGGTGTCCATGATAAAGAAAGCGTACAGTTAGAAAGCTCTGCATATAAATTAGTCCCAAATCTTATACCTGGATAAAAATTCATTGTATCCATAAGATTAGTAGTGCCTATATTCATCCTCCATAATACAGTACCAGCAACACCACCATCTCTTATTTGAATATAACCATCGGAACTGCCAGAATGCATAAGACATAAATCATTCACCCTTCCAGATATTGTTGAAATCGTAAGAGAAACAGTAATATAAGTAGCTAGTGCTCCATTCAATTCCCATTTTTTTTCTAAATCATAATAATTCTCTATCAATAAAATCACCTCTCATTTATCTCCTTTAGATACTTACTTGCCTCTTTTCTGAGCACGCTCTTTAAGATTTTTCTTACGAGTGACCCATGCCTTTTTAGCTCTATGGCTGAGTATAGGATCTTTCGTATCTTCTAATGTACCACTATGTAAAACTTCTTCATTATCTTCAACTATCTTCCACCTCATCGCAACTAAACAATCTACAGTAACCTTCCTATGAACAATCGTCTCTCCATTTATAATATGTGCTACCTCATTATAAAATGGAATATTATACTTCTTCCTAAAATCTGGAAGATTCCTCTTATCATAATCTGGTGCTCTTAATTTCCACAATTTAATACCTCCTAATTATCTTTTAACTCATATACTATCTTATAGATATCATCTACTTTACATTCTATTCTAGAGAGTCTATTATCCATATTTTTACCATTAGTAGTTATAGCTCTAATACTCTCACTATTCCCTATTGCTCTTTTTTCCGCTGCTTCAGCCACCTTTACAGCATGAGCAGAATTTCTATTTGAACTATATGACCAACTAGCAATTAGACAAGTAAATAAACCTACGATTATTAAACCCATTATCCAAATCGTTACAGTCTTATGATTTCCAGTATTCATATCCCCTCCTAAATCAGTCCAATAGAAGTATAACTTCTCAAATTATAAATTTCTCATACAATGACATATACTTCAATGTCAATTTCTTTTCGCTGTCAATCCGCTTCAATATATCAACAATCATCTGTCGAGCTTTCTCACCAACTGTGATATCCTTATCCTGCTCTATCTTATCATCCCACTCTACACTACCATCTTTCTGAGTTTGAAACTTAAACTCTTTATGCTCATCTTCACTAAAACTCAGACCATTACGCAAATCTCTAACAATCTTAAGCGTAATGTAGTCACCTTCCAACGGAAGTATATTTAAGAGTATTAATCTTTCTAAGACACTTAGTTTCATATTTAAACCTCCTAAAGACATCATTGCCTCTTTTATCAAAATTATTAGCTAGTATCGTACAAAGCAATAATATAAGATGTCCCATTCAACAACACTGAGATAAAAGCATCAGCGGATTGACCAGCAGCAGTCCAAGTCAACGCAGTAGCACCAGCTCCAACACCTTCAAACTCAAACAAGTAATCAATATCCTTCTTACCACTTGCTTGCTCATAGTGATGTCCAACTAGATACGTACTCAAGGCAGTATCAGTAACATCCATATATGAATGTTGCATTGCCAGATGTGCAGTATCAGGAATAGTTGCACCAGCTGTAGACAACTTAGACTCAGTAGCATATATATCTCCACTTGCCAACAGAGTAGCATTACTTCCCAATTCAACTCGGTTTACAGCACCAGAGAACTGATAAGCAGCCGCACTACCATACACGTGAGAATACACTCCCTGAATTTTAGCCGTCTCAGTCTGAACTGTTCTATTAGATGCACGGGCATACACAGCGGCAAAATTCTGATCTGCCGCAATAGCTGTAGCCGCAGTTTTGGCATGGATTCCAACTGCCCAAGTATTAGTAGCAGCAGAAGCACCAACCGCAACTTCACCATCTGAAGTTGCAGCCGTACCTAACCAAAAAGGTCCACCGAAAAGTATGGCACCATTCTGGCATAAGTCGGAATCAAATTGGTAGGAAGTATCCTTGTCAGTACCCAAATAGATAGATGTATCATCTGGAACTACCTGTAACTGACGTATTTTAGTCCCCAGCTTAGTTTGGTTAGCCGCGGGATTCATACTGTTGATCTTATTCGCTCCAGATACACTTAGAAGAAACCCCATTTGTTATTCACCTCCATTAATCATTTTCTTGATATAGTAGCTATACAAAACTTCCTATCTCATAGAGATAGAAACATCTACCATATACTGATTATTACTATACCTCAAAGGACATCTTAAATAGCTAAAACTTCTTATTCCTCTAATTTTTTAAAGGTACATTACCTTTTTTGAATGGCATATTATACCTCCTATCACCCAATAGTACCTTAAAGACATCAATAGTGCCTCTATTTAATTTTTATTCCATACAACCGAGTAATCGCGCACAGGTCAAAGGATCACGCAAAACGAAAACTTCGTCAGAGTATATTTCAAATCCATCGTACTGTGAACTAGTCTTGGCTAATGCCTCAATTTTAACAGGAGTCAACTCTGCAACGAAAAACTCATCAAAGTTAACAGCATATATCGAACCAGATGCCGCTTCACTATCCTGCGCAGAAGTTTCCACCGTATTGTCGCTTCGGAGATATTCCGCATCACTCATATTACTACTGACAAAAATAGGAATATCATCATAAGCCATCAGCTTGAATCCACCCTTCACTTCAACCGTATTGACAAATCTTTGAGTCACCTGTAAAAGTGCTCTTACAATCCTTCTGGATTTCTTAGTCATAATCAGAGCATCAGGAACACCTTTGCACTTATCAATCATCTCATCCAATTTTGTCAAAGTCAAACTCGTTCCACCAGTAGTACTAGCACTCTCAGTATATACTTGCTGAGAAGCCGAGTTGTACATATTGATGCACTCACCCAAACCAGATGGTATCTGACCACTCAAACCTAAACCATAACTAGATGTACTAGGAGTAAGCGAAGTACCAGTAGAACTTCCAGCTACCATAGAATGGTCTTCCACGTTTTTAAAATCCTTCAATCTATCCGCAATTTCCTCTGCAAGAATATCCTTATAGGAACGACCAATAGCCTGATACTTACGAGTCACTCTACCAGCTGCCCATAAAGTTCTATAAACCCATTCAAACATAGTGAATGAACTATCAGCCATATAGGAAGTAGCGGTTGTGGTTGTAGTCTCAGCAACCCAATAAGCTGCCGTAGTTGCAACTGCTGTTCTCCTTAGACATCTATAAGCTTTTCCACCCCCTTGGATACGGGGCACATTCTGCCTTAATGGATTTTTCCAATCAACCAGATCTGCGATAACTTTATCTATTTCTGGTTGCTCCAATAGAGCAATATATGAAGTAGAATCGCCTGAACTCAATGCTTTACGAATTCTATCTTTTTGGTCCATTATTCTTTCTCACCTCCATCTATCTTATTAGCTAAAAACAAACTTAACTTCTGAGTACCAGAAGCTTCCTGGTATTCTTTGGAATTTCTAATCTTCTCTAATCCTTCTTTTACATCTTCATCCCTTTCTTCACTTTCTACTCCTAGACCTTTCCTAATAGGAATTCTATCCTGCAATTCCTTTATAGCCTTGGATACTTCTTCCATCTTAGTAGCAAAACTCTCAAATTGCTTGCCAATCTCAGATTTATCCTTCTCAGTCTTTTTCTCCAATTTCTCTTTCTCTGCTTTGGCCTTATATAGAGCTATCTCAGCATCCTTAACCTTCTTCTCAAGAACTTCTTTCTCAGTAGCTTTCTTCTCTAACTCTTCTTTTTCTTTCTTATCCAATTCTGTCTTTTCTTTCTTCTCCAATTCTGTCTTTTCTAAAGCTTCTTTATCAGCTTTTTCCTTCTCTTCTTTCTCCACTTTCTCTTTCTCAGTCTTAGCATCCTTCTTAACTTTCTCACTATCAGCCTTTTCCTTAGCCAATACAGTAGCTTTCTCTACTACATCTTTCAAGGCAGCAGTAACCTCATCGGATAATTCAGCCTTCTCAAGTTTCTCTAAATCATACTCCTTACCCAAGACACCAATCAATCCTTTTTTGAGATCCTTTTCCATACGTTTAATCACCTCCCTATCAGACTTTGATAAACGACATGTTTCAGTACGGCTAAAATCACCTTTAGATTCTACCGTCATAGTATATTCACACGAAATAGGATTTACACTTGAACTCTCATATGAGTCTACAGAAGGTCCATAATAGGAAAAATAGAAATTACGCAATTCAGACAATTCTGCTCCATCCACCGATATCTTCGTACCTGCATCGGTCATATCACTATCTATCAAAATCTTTAGCCTCTTTTTCTTCGCCAAATCTTCCACCTCCTTACCTAATTTCTTTGTACTAGAACCCTTCATAGGAGAACCGCACTTAGGACATTTAATCTTAGCACATGGTGTAGACTCCCCAGAGCCACTTTTTTTATGCTTCTGGGAATAGCCACACTTACTACAAACACAATAAGATGTGCCTCCTACTCCCTGTCGTGGACCTCCAACACCAGCACCTTCTCCTATAGCCTTAACAAGTAAAAATTTCTTTAAATTCGCTGCTTTGTCGACTAGGGAAATCTCGTCAATTGTAATATCAAATAAATTCTTTATTTATACCACCCCCTTAACCAACCTCTTGACCATAAGCTTCACCATGTATCGAAAATCCAGTCAATTCACCTTTCTCAACAGACTCAAATATATCCTTATGATCTCCAAGATATAGCGACATATACCAATCACCTTTCATAACTCTATTCTCTGACAAGAAGCCACCCTTAAAGTGATCATCTTCTGCGAAATAGCTTTCAACAATTGGTATATTCCTCTTCTCACCTTTATGATTAACTTTAATCATTTTATTATCTTTAGCATACTTAAGCATATACTTCTTCATTGCTTTCCAGTTCTCATCAGGAGTAGTTCTATCACCTTGAGAATCAAAGCTACCATTCGATGGATATACAACTCCGCCAACTATATATTCTTTAGCATCGACTTTAACAAATCCAAATCTAGCTTTGCTAACAGTAGTATCTTCTTTCTTAATTCCCTTCTCTTCTATAAATTCAGCAGCCAATCGTATAATTTCCTCTTTAGCAACACCTTGAAGTTCTTCAGTATATCTTTCATCTGAATTCAGCATTTCACTAATCTTTTCCCACGTAACAAAATCATCTGATTTCTTAACTTTCTTCTTCCATTTACCATCAACTTTCTTATAAGCTTGTTTGAATCTATACCAAGCATATCCAGCTGGGTTCTCAGCAAATGATTTTCCCGCATCGTAGAACTTGCTCCAGGTGTTGGCTTGTGTGAGTGATAGCCCAGCCCCCCTAACGGATTTAGGCACATCCTTCATGCTACTCCAAGGCTTACTAATATACTCAAGTATTCCAATAGTAGATTTTGAATCTGTAGAAGCTAAACCTTCACTCATTTATCATCACCTCTCGTTGCCATATACCATTCATCTTTATTTAACTTAGTCCTCAATACAATAATCTCTCTTTGTAAATCCATAACATTATCTTTAAGCATACCATTATCTTTAGTCAGCTCTTCAATACTGACTAATAGGCTATCTATGAATCTCCTGCCACATGAGATGTCTTCCCTTTCGATACTTCCCTACCCCCTTTACGATATATAAGAAATCCTGATGCAGAACCTAATACAGGTTCTACTTCTGCTACTAACTCATAATTACCAATAAATCTTTCTACAATATTAGTAATGTCTCGCGCATACATACCATAAATTCTCATATCTCTATCTTTCTTAATGATACCCAAAGGGTAGGTGTATAAAATAACAATTATGGCATTCGAACCAAAAATATTCTCTATAGTCTTAACTAAAACATCTTTATCTATAATATGGTATAAAACATCAATACACATAATACAATCTAAAGACTCAATTTTCTCTCTTATAACTTCTGGAGTATAATCAAAAAAATGAGCACACTCAAAATAATAACCAATCCTATCCATAAATCTTAGCCTACATATTCTAACAGCCTCAACAGAAACATCTATACCAAAATATAATTTAACATTCAATAAAGAAGCTAATTGACCATCCCCACAACCAAAATCAAATACAGAACCAATCTCATATTTCTTGAATATATAATTTAGAAAATCTGCTTTATATCTTAAAGACTTTCCTCTACTACCAACTCCAGAATCTTCTCCTCTTGCATATCTTCTATCCCAGTAAAGTTTCTCATAAGCATCATTCATTCTACTTACTCACTATAGAATAGATACTATCTTTACGATACACAATGAATCCTGCTCCTGAACCAAAAACTGGCTTAGTTTCTTTTATTATCTTATATCCATCAACTATATTCTTTAAAATAGGAACAATATTTCTTGGATACATCCCTTGGGGAGTCAGATCTTTATCTTTTTTAATAGCACCAAAAGGATGAGTATATAGGATAATAACCTTAGCCAATGAATCAAAAATATTTTCTAGAGTCTTGACTAAAACTTCCCTATCTAAAATATGATATAGAACATCAATACACATAACACAATCTAAAGACGAACTAAACTTATCTCTAATAACCTCTGGAGTATATTCCCAAAAATGACCTATTTCGAAACGAAAATTTCCCATCATATTCCTAACTCTATTTCTACTAATCTCAATAGCAGACTTTGAAATATCAATACCAAAATAATCTTTGATGTACAATAAACTAATAAAACGACTATCTCCACATCCAAAATCAAAAATAGTTCTGACACCATAATCCTTAATGATACCATTAACAAAATCTACTTTAAATTCTAATACTCTATCTCGACTGCCAGCACCAGATCCAAAACCCCATTTATATTGAGGTTCCCAGAATCTTTCTTCTTCTCTATCATTCATCGATATACACCGAATGCCCTCCAATGACTTAAAAGTGTATTTCCCCTACCTGAAATAATTTCAGGTAACACCACATCAATGATTATCTATTTACCTGTAATCCAGGAGGTGGATTCTTTGATCCTTTCATATCAGGTTTCATCAAAAGTTCCTCTACTTTTCCCTGATTGGATAAATCCTTTACATAGATTAATTGTCCACCAATACTCCTTGTATATACTTCTCCACCAGGAATAGTTTCTGGATGTATTTCTTTCTTTCTTCTAACATCATTAATACTCATAACTCCTTGATTAATATAACGATAATCAGCCTTAGAAATCTCTTCTTCATCTTCAAATCTTGGCTTAATTATATTAAATTTTAAGTCCCTATATCCAGCATCCTCTAGTAACTCTTTAGTAAAGAAATCATTAAACATATTAACGATAGGATATAATGTCTTGGTTCTAGAAACTTTGAACTGAACTAATGCCGTTGCTCGGTTGCTCCCTTGAAGGGCTCCAAATTCAATAGGCTGGACGCCAAAATTCCTATAAACAACTCTCTCAACAGATTGTCTTAACTCATCTAACTGAGATTCTTGATTACCTCTTCTGAATTCTACCCATTCAACTCCTGGAGTTCCATAAATTAACCTAAGATGTTCTTTAGATAACTGACCTCTATCTGCCATAAATTCCTGTTTAGCAGCATCATAAGCTACCGGACCAATCATTCCCATATTTAAAACACCAGGCGGGATGTTATCTTCAGTAAAATAAGCGGAAATATATGCATTGGAACTTAAAAGGATGGCTATTTCATCAATGATGGATTCAATAATTGGAAAGCCGTAAACGGAATGGGTAGTAGCATTAAAAATAAAATAAACTATTTCATTCGGCTTAAAATTAACTGGATCTTGGTAATTATAAACTTGTCTATAACCTTTAAGATAACCATGCCCGTCTACATCTACCTTAAATGTATGAGCATCTCTGGCATAAATCTCTAATATCTTCCTGCCAGATACAGATTTAACTTTTTCTAGAGCTCCCCCAGCATACACAAGGATATCAACAGAAAGTTTCTTTATTATCTGAGATAAAGATTCCTGATTAGAATTTGGATCTCTGAAAAAATCAGTAGCGTCTCTAATTTCTCTTTCAATTCTTCTGTTTAGTTTCTTTCCTCTTTTGGGTAATACTTCCCACGGAAGAGATGAAATCTCATTTGCCAATGAATCAACAGAATTTCTAACAGCAGATGACTTCTCATAAATTTCCCATAACTCTGACCAAGTAAGTCTACCAGTTCTACTAGTAAACATTTGTTTACTATAAACAGGGATAGTTTCAAAGCCTTTAGCTTGTACTTTCTTTAATTCTACTATCTCATTTTCTAATTTATCCAGACGATTTTTACGAGCTACTACTAATGGGAATTTCATTACATTCTGACGATTTCTATCGGCACCTCCTTTTCATCACTCTTCAATCCTAAATTCAACACTTCAAAACCACTAAAATTAACTTTATGTTCAATCTTTAAACCTTGACGAGCAAAATACATCGCCATTACTGTATCTGAGTGTCTGGCTAAAGGAAAATCCTTAAGTTCTCTCATACAAACACAAAAACTACACATACAACTATCTTCATGTTTGCTTGGGAACATACAAAATTCCCACATACCTTGTTCCATCTCCAAAGCAAGAGAAGGAACACCATCAGATAAGTCCATCTTCTTCATTCCAGTATGAAATGGAATTATCTTAACTGTATCTTTATTAGCAACTTCAAGGAGATCAATGATAACCTGTTGAACACCATTATTCTCAACAACAAACGTAGGTTCATTATAAATATCATTAAGGTCAGTCATAATATTAGCCATTTGAGAACCACTGAAATGCCCTCTTTTTATATTTCTAACCCAACGTTTCTTATCTTCACTAACAGATATAACGAAAAATACAGTATATCCCTTACTTGTAGCACCACCAGCAAAATCAACGCCGATGAAATTCTCCATACCATCAAACATTTTGGAAATCGGGTCTATCTTATAATTAGGTAATCTATCAACTACATCTTGAGAGAATACAATCTCATCGTCTGATAGAGCCTTATTCCTATAACCTCTATCAAATCTCCTTGAACCAATCTGTTTATATTTCTCTATTAACCAAGATTTCGGTCTCTTCTCTGGCCAAATAGGATTGAACTCTTCATCTATTTCTAAATGTAACCACTTATAACTTTCATTCCTAATTAAATCATGAGATAAATCATCTCTATGCCACGGTGTAGAAATATAGATGACTCTACCTCCTGGCTCAAGAGTGTTCGTCAATACATCGAAGAACTTATCTTTTACAGCTTCACGCATCTTGGGTTGCTGAATAGAATTTCTCCATGAGCATAAATCATCTGCAATAATAATAGTAGATCTATCACCAGTACCAGTAGACATAATCCCAGAAGCTTCAATAGAAGGATTTGTTGAGGAAATTTCCCGTTGAATACGGATGGATTTCTTTCTCCACCATCTGTAATCGGGTTTTAAATCTGGATAGATGTGATGAACTTCATCACTGTGGACGATAAGGTCTTTAACCCTATCAAGTCTCTTAATGGCGAGTTCGTCCGAGGCACAAATAATCTTTATACGCTCATTATGATTATTACCTAAAAAATATAAAGGTCTGAGAATAGATACTTGTTCGGTTTTACCATGATTACGAGATGCCCAAATAATAGTAAAAAGATACTCATCAATCCAATCCTGAATTTTTTTATGAATATCCCCTTGGATAAAAGGAGCATTGGTAATAGAATCTCTCATTACAAATGACGCCAAATTATTAATGTTACTTCTAGCCCTTAAATATTCTTTTTCCTTCTCAAGACCTAATATTAAATCATCAATATTGATCAAATTTAGTTATTCACCATCCTTATTATAACAAACTGAGAGCACTTGTCAAGGGGGAAGCTCTAAGATAAGCATCAGAAGCTACTTATAGCAAGTGAAAATTTGAAAATTTGTGAATTATTTTAATAGGAATCTGTTACCAATCAAAAATTACACTTCCATTCAAACGCACAAATCCGATACAATCACCTCTACAACTCTCAACCCATCCCAACCAACCAGTCTTTTTAGGAAACTTATATAACTTTACTTTCATTTTCTCACCTCATATTAACTTTCTCTAAACATACGTTATTCATTTCCTTTTCCAAGGTTATAACTTCCTTTTTATAATAATCTATTTGCTCAACCAAACGCCGCTTTCTTCTATCTAACATTCCCTTTCTATCATCCAAATCATCCAATCGACGCAATCGCACATATAGATCACTCATCAAAATATCGTCCAGAAAATCAGGATACTTCTCCTTGATAGATATCCACTCTTCAGGACTAACAAATCTACCATCATAAACAACTAATACTTCATCTCGTATAGGTAGAAAAAAACGATTCTCATCAGCAAAACCACAAACAATAAATAAATTCCACGATTCAATATCTATAGGACGTTGAACCATCCTATTTGCTACCTTCAATTTTAACCCAGAAATACTTGTACTAATAGCTATAAGCTTCCAATCATCAGAATATCTACGCCCAAGATTATCATTACGACATTTGTTATCTACCGTCATCACATACAAATCTAAACTATTCATAATAAATACTCCTATACTATATTGTAACTTTGAAAATTACAACTGGTTTATGCAATCTATCAGCCGATTTACAGTTGTAAGCTTCAAGTTCTTTATTGATATCATAACCATAAATACCATCTGTATTCTGAAGGTCAATCCTTATACTATCTCTGCAATCCTTATCAAATATAATATGCACATTCTGACTAGCTCTTGAAATTAATTGTAGACCTCTTTCAGAATAAGCATTAGCCCCTACTACACTTGAACCACGAGCATATGTATCTCCTATCCTGCAAGAATGCATATGACCATATATCACTAAGTCTAAACTTACTCCTTTACTCATATATTTACCAATGATAGTTTGAATGCTAGTCTCTACTTTACCAGTATTTATCTGATGACCATGAATTAAAAGCACATTCTGACCACCAACATTAACAACTTGCTCTGTTGGATCAGTATTTTTAATAAACGTTATCCCAACACTACCACGAAAGATATAATCCAAGATATTAAAGATTGTAAAATCATAATTATCCGTCGCTATTAAATCTATCCAACCTCTTTCCTTCGATATCCTACTCTCATTACCAGTAACACAAGCTACACTAACGTTGAAATCCTTATTCAAATCAAGTAACATTTGCTGTAAAATTTCTACCGATAAAAACACAGCTTTACTACGATTTGTAGCCTGAGCCAACAATTCGTCAAGCCTTCTATCTGAATTCAATAAATCTCCAGTCATAGCAAACAAAACATTCTTCACATTAAAGACACTAAGATACTCCTTGACTCTACTAATGAATTTCTTACATCTCTTAGAAGCAATAGAGAAATCATAACTATTAACATCCAAAGCTACTAACTCATTAAAATGAGAATCGGTAAAATGCACAACAGCTGCCGCTTCCTTTCTCCCATTATCTGAATTATGTAATTCTGTCTTATCAGCTAAATTATATTCCTTTAACAATTCAACAAGCTCTCTATTAAACTCTGTAACAGCATTGTCAATTCTAGCGTATTCCCTAAATGACTTACGTTCAATTCTATTGCTGTCCATAAATCTTTGAGCACGCTTACTGAGACGCACATTCTCTTTCAGGATGTCAGGATCAACAGTGGTCTCTCTGAATCGTCGCCCACATTCCTTACAACGAAATCTCTGCACTTCATTCTCACCAATTCCATTCTTCACCACCTTATCAGAACTGCAAGTCGGACATACTAAATGTTTAAATAATTCATCGTTCATATAATTATAACCTCCTTCTCAGTCTCTTCCTTCATAGAACACTCCCAACACTTATGCTCTAAACTAACATTACGGTAAAACGGATAAAACTTTTTACCACACACGATACATATCCTATCATCATTATCTTTAAACATTCTCGTCTCCTATTTAATCCGGTGGACCTTCAACCACTGGATAACCTTTCTCTTTTAATTCTTCAAATTGCTCATCAAGAAATTTCTTAGGTTTATCATACCATATACCATCAATAACCATAAGAGCAAAAGCAGAATAGTTCAATAGGTCTATATAGTCTTGTCTAACAGATTCATTAACATCATCTCTTCCTTTCCTATCCCATAGAATATTCCTAATTCTATTCATCTTATCCCATCCACGAACAAAAACCCCTTTTATTCCTAAGCCACCGATATTATCTTTTCCGTAACCATTATTCTTTCTCACTCCTAGATTCAAAGCTTCTTCTATCTTGCACAGAAAGCCGTCGACATTAAAACCATTTAGATTTTCTTCTCTAAGAGAGATACTATACTTTTCTTCTCTTGGCAATTGTATACTCCTTATCTTGAATTTCTTGCTTTAGTTTCTTGATTAAAGTTTCTACATCTGGGAAGAACTCATCAACATAATACTCTAACGCAAATGACGCTCTTAATGCATCAATACCACCAAATCCGTATATTGGAATCTTAAGTATATGAGCAGCTCCTAAATCCATAAGCGTTCCAATACCATAAACATCATCTATTTTGACTACAATAAGATTTGCTTTCTTTAACTCTCTATCATTCCTATCCAATATCTCTGGTGCCTTACTCCTATTATTACATAAATCAGCAACTTTTCCTTTCACAAAACCAGATACATCAAGTGCCGGATTATAAACTTTCACATAAGGAAGAGGTAAAATTTCCTTTGTAAACTTCTTTCTCCATCCATTTGCTTCCCTATCAGTGAGTCCATCTATACGTCCAGCTAAAAATATTCTCATACTTAGACTCCGAACTTTCCTGAATCAATGTAATCAGCAGATAAAATTGTCCACCAATCAATCGCTAATCCAGATAAAACATATTGATATGGAAACCATGCATAACCCCCTAACCGAGGACTCCACATATCACCCCAACTATTTCTTATGAGCAATGCTCCTTTGGTACTTTCTCCAGTCTCAGGATGAACAATAACCTTATCATCATCAAAACCACAACTCACGATGGCATGACCTCCATCAACTTTATCCTTATCAGAAGGATAGGGAATTTCTCCAGTAGTTCTGGCATACTTAATTGAGTCATACACTGTAAAACCAAATATCATTGGCCATCCACATCGCAGAAACGCCTTTATATTATTCAACAATATATCCTTACCAACACCAGGAAAATCCATTCTAAAATAAACAGTAGGACGCCATCTTTGTGCAAGTGCATATACAAAAGATGATGGCTCTTTGTCAAATTTATTCTTACTATCAGTATATGGCCAATATTTTTCAGGGGGAACTCCAAACATAGCCATAGCACCAACTGTGCTTCTAATATAGGCACCAGTATCCCCTACCCAATTCAATAAATTTCTTGTAGTCTTATATAAGAATAACCGAGAAGCATCTATATGATGCCCCATCGCTCTATTCTCAAAATATTCCAATAGAGCTACACCAGCATTTGATGTACACGATCCGAGATTTCCCTGCGTTTCAACTGGGGAAAACCATTCTCTTAAATCAATTTTCTCTGGTGTATAATCCCCATAAGGATACACTTGGCTCTTTTTCAAAAGAGTCAACATTCCTTTTCCTTTTGCAATACCATAATCTCTTATATCTGGCAGATCAGGTTGCCAACCAAATTTGTACATTTTTTATCTCCTTTTTCTTCTTCCCAACACTCCAATTTATTCATTTCGTCAGACACTCTAACTAATATCATCGGGATAATATAAGAACCCTTACTGAAGATAGGCTTAAGCAACTCAGGATGAGAAGTACCACCTTGAGCAAAATCCCATCTTCCTCCACCACCACCTTTACAAATGAGAGAAATCACCTTAACTATCACATTGGACGGCAAATGTTTATGACTTGAAGCGATTACATAATTTGCTTTATCAGAACCAACAGAAGCAAGTGCTACAATTATTCTTTGCTCACTCTTCAACTCAAATAGCTACTAATCATCTTAACTTGAGATACTCTTTCATTTTCCCAATTCGCTATAAAATTAAAAATCCTATCTGACCAACCAGCCAATAGCACAGTATTTTTCTCACCTTGTGGTACTTGAATCCCCTTACCATATCCAGCTAAATCTATTGAATATAAATAACAATTAGGAGAAAATTCATTCTTATATTTACGAAAATCAGGTGTAAATTCTCTACTACTATACCAAGTAGAATCCCAACACTGCATATCAGATAGTAGAATGAATCTATCTATCTTAACTTTCCTACTTGATAATAACATAGGTGCTAAATAAGCATTAGTAGAATGACCAACTGGCATACCTCTAATAGTTTGAGCACTTGACAGAACACTTGCTTCTGGGTCTAAGGTAGCCATTCCCACCTTCTCACCGAATCCAATCACTACCGCATTAGTAACTTTATTCAAAGCGGCACCAAGAACACAAGCTACATCCGCATATGCAACAGTACTTCTATCTGATAAAACAGAATCCATTGAACCAGAAAGATCAACTGCGATGCAAGTATATCCTGACAATTCAGGCAAATTGACCAAACTTTGATTCATAGCACTACTTATAGTACGAAGAACTTTATTTGTTCTTGGAGACGCAATCTGCTGTATCTGCTTATATGCTGACAGAAAACGGAAAGGTAATAATTTACTTCGTTTCACATTCTCTGGATCTCTCAAAGCTTTAAGCAACCTATCCAATAGCTCATCATTTATCCCAACTTTCAAAACATTACGTAGGTTTCTGATACCAGCAAAATAGTTTCCAAACCTTTCACTTTCCAACCACAAATCTACAACTGATTCCCAATTCTCTTTGGTACTACCCTTACCAGAAATAATCACTTCCCAAGTATCAGGTGACTCCAAATTCTTATCAGCTAACTTCTTGAATATATCAGTATGAACATCATCAATAGGCTTGGGATGGCAAAGGAACATAGCATCCCTCATTTCTACTTTCCCTGGACGATTATACTTGGAAATTTGATATTTACTAAAACGATTAAATGAGGATGCAATAGCTTTTTTAAGTCTGGTAGGAATAGGCTTACCAAAATTATCCAGATGATATGCCATACATTCAGTAATTTCATCTGCTCTTTTGATAATATAAGGTGCATACTTAGTGATAAATCCTGTACCTTTTATCTTGGGGTGGTTATTCATCTCAATTAGGATTAACTGAGGGATGGATCGTAGATGGAATTCATTTCTGGCATAAGCAGCTAATTTTAGACAGAATTCTATATCAGTATCAGCTACCTTTCTCAATAAGGATATGAGCTCCTTATTACTATCTTCACCTGAAACATAAAACTTCTTTTCCCCTACTAAGCTACATAACACTCTGGAAATTAACTCTGTTTTTGCATCTGTTTTGTAACTTGTAGCACCTTCGTAATTGATAGTCTTACTTGAGCTTCTTTGGGCATTTAGCTTCATTAATACCTCCTATTATTTTGAAGGAAATTTTTTAAGGGAGAACAATCGGAAAGAGTTCTTTTTGGTGGAGGGGGGGCGAAAACTACCCCTTCTTGGCATGAAGTATCTCTATCCTATCACTTCCCTATTTCTATAATTGCAGATGGCAGGGAATAGCCATCAAATAAATGATGGTTCTTGTAAAAAGGTGACTGTAGGGATGTCACCAGTCCATAGATAGTTGAAGTATCTTTATCTATTACTTTCCCAAAGGAAGAACAAGCAAATAAAGTCTTTGATCCCCTGCCATAATAATATCAAGGTGGAGAGGGGTGGGATTTTCACCCACATCACACCTTTAGCATAGGAAGTAACCATACTCTATTACATCCCCTAAAGGAGAACAGGCGAGTAAGGTACATATGTGCTCTACTATTTGAGCTACCCTCACCATTGTAAAATAGCAAAGGGAGAACAGACGAAAGAGGATAGTTTTCTCCAAATAGAAGTAGCCTCTCTCAGACACTTCCCTTGATAATAACTTTATATATCTCTCCCGAGATCTCAGAGATCTGGAAGGTGGTGTCATTGATAACTATCTACGTAAGCATTATCTATTAAGAAACCCTAAACATAAGTAAATTTCTCATCTTCTCTAAATATTCTAACAACAGGTTCTTCCTTAACTATCCATTGGATTAACATTGGAACATCCCCAAAACGACCTAAACCAAATTCATAAGCATCTATTTCAGACCCAAAGAATCCAGCAACAATATCATCTTTAATAAGAACAAAACTCCATTCATAATTATCAAGCCAAATTTTCTTACATTTCAGATATAAATCATATTCTTTTTTAAGTTCCATCATAAACTCCTTCATAAATAAGAATAGTGATCCCACAGAATTTTAAGCATAGTCTTTTTTAAATAATCCACATCCAGCTCTTCCTGAAGATCTGATTTATTGTATGCTTCTCTTAATAACTTTAGATTCCTTCGAGCTATTTCTTCAATATCAGATACTTCAAACTCTCCATTTCTTACTCTCTTATAGAAGGGCGTCAAATTTCTATCCTTGACCAAAAGTTTCTCTTCATTCAATACTCTTATCCCAGAATTAATTAATCTCAGTAGATGATATGAGAATGATGTCGAATAGCCGTAGGTATCTATCTCTTTCTTTTTCTTTTCCCCTTTACATCCAATAGAACGTAATCTCCTGAGCTGTGATATACTATATCCTCGATAAGTATGAAAACATTTCTTACTGAGAAAATCTTTCCTTAACTCCCTAAATTGTAATCCAACATAATCAGTAAAGATAATATACTCATCGGATACCCATAAAGATTCCAGAATACTAGGATTAGCCTTGAGACATAATTGGAAAAATTTCCTAATATCGTAAAGTATGCCGTCATAATTATCTTCTATTATCTCATACTGTTCAACTCTATCCATACCAAATAAAGAAGAAAGAGAAGGGAAGAAGAATCCTATGAAATCTACATCAGATATTCCTTCCCTCTCCATTCCTGCTGGGATTGAACCTCGATAACATAGATATGATACCTCATATGGGCATCTCTTCTTAACCAAATTAAGAATCTGCTCGTCATATCGCAAGTCAGTTCTCCTTTTTCTCAGGCAACTTATCATCTCTTACTACTTCTTCATAATCTCGCATTAAAATTCCTGCATCTGCCAGTCTATTTTCCATTCTAAATTCAGTATGTTCTGACAGAATATAAAACTTTGCTCTATCTAAAGCCGAATAAATATCATCTGCAAAAAGATATTCACTATCTATAGCATCTTCGCATAATTCCCGAATAGCATTTATTAGATTCCAATATGACTCAAAGTTTAGTCTATTGAAATCAGCATCTTGATCATTTATTTCTGACATCTAAACCATACCAGGTAATGCAGAATTAGTTTTTAAAGAAGGTGCAACTATTGTATCATGAGGAAATTTCCAATATCCCCAACCATCTTCTATACCGCATACTGCAGATAGAATTATCTCAAAAGATGAAGATCCAACTGAAGTCTTATCTCCAAGAGAAGTAAGATACTCTCTATTCTGACAAAGAAACTTATTTAATAGAATAGCATTATTGACTGAATTTCTTCCCATAATCATAGCTTTCTGAAAAGATAAATTATGCTTCTTAGATAGTTGAGTAGCTCTAATAATAGATAATCTGTCTATCGCACTAGAAACAGAACTGTTTTCTTTTTTAGTCATTGTCTCAATCTCCTCCTTTATCGCTATCTATATTGTAACAAATTATTAGAGAAAGTCAAGTGGGTGTTTTTATCCCCTAATAATTAGAGATAGGATAGTCTATATTGATATTAGAGAAAAGAAATATTAAAATGGAAATAGGAATGCCAAAATGGAAGAAAGAAGTACTATTCTACAACTCTTATATTTTCCTTTTCCAGAGAGAAGAAAAGAAGGGTTTTGATCGGGGGTAGTAGCATTACACCCGCTTTAGCGGTGTAATGTGAACGTAAGATGACTGAAGAGGATTTGCATAAGCAAATCTGGGGTAGAGTCGCTTACAGCCGAGTCCA
>Ga0307928_10000400_pt1 | contig 33066 bp, 50 predicted proteins | sample AceLakmetagen232_FD_201815 | JGI IMG/M metagenome (GOLD analysis project Ga0307928, IMG submission 201815) | Saline water microbial communities from Ace Lake, Antarctica - #232 | ecosystem: Environmental > Aquatic > Non-marine Saline and Alkaline > Saline | place: Antarctica: Ace Lake... | reverse complement strand
CCTTAGCTTTCATCTCTAACTCCCGAGCAACAAAGTATCTAGCGGTACTCGCAAAGTCATCAGGGTTAAACCTACCACTCTGCTTATGATCCCGTATGACCTCCAGAGTAATTCCTAGCTTTTCCGCTAATCCCGCTAATGTGTACCTAAAGACGTTCTTCTTGTTCATAAGTAGGTTAATAGACTATCTCCGTCTATTAGTCAACAACTATCTTCAAAAGGGGCTATGTCTATTAAGGCACTAGCAATAGATAATTCTCGTCTATTAAGGCCCCTTTTAGTGGGTATTCAGTCATTCTAATAGACTGCTTTGGTCTATTAAGAGGATTACAGTGGGTCTAGTAAAGTTAAATCAACGCTGTTTAGGCCCCTGAATTTTTAAAAAATGTTTGTTTGATGCATTACGTAAGAAGCTCAAGAGACCATAGGGGGCAAGGGGTACACCCCGTCATAATTGGTGTTAAGACATAGGTCGGGACGCACAAAGCGATACCGACAACGACACAAGGAGAAGCCTATGAGTGGAGCTTCTCGACGGAGAGCCAAACGCGAGCGTCTAGGCGTTAGCAAGAGCGGTTCTAAACGTCGAACAGGACGCGAAACCTTAGCAAAAGCATCAGATGCGGCTGTTAAGCGGGGGTTGATTAAGTGTGCATTAGGTACACCTAGTAAGACCCTGAATGCAATCGAAGTCGGCATATTTGCCACTAAAAAGCATAAGATATATACTGATGGTGGCCGGTGGTCGAAATGCATACCAAATCGAGCATACATTGAACGAACTGGCATAAAGGTGGTACACATACGCACTGATAAGCATGAGGGACGTACAGACCGATACTGGACGGATGCAGGTAGGGCTGTAGTTATGCACGCATAGGGCAAGACGGTTATACGGGAATTCTAGGCCGTGGCAACACGGTCACGGTCTAGGATTTACATATAAACGGAACGTATGGACTAGGTGAAAGCCTAGAAACATGCGCGGGACGGGACGAATGGAGCGTTAAGGGATATCTGGCAACGGATAGTATCCAGCTCTGCAAAGTATCCTAGTCGGGGAGTTAACTACTCATTGACTAGGAGAAACGCTGATACCGAAGTGCTTAATGATGGTAACACACCGACACTATAGAGGATTTAGAGTTGTCAGTACAGAGAGACAAGTATCTAAATAGCATCACAATTTCGGGGATTAAGCGATCAAATCGGCTGTATAGCTGATACTGATAACTGCATCACCTAGGCACGGCACAAATGGCATGGCTCCTGAGCATCTGAAATATGGCCCTTGGGATAGCTTGGCTTTAAAACAGACACAACACCTTAATAAGTGTGCGGACCTTAATTCTAATGACAAACAATTGAAACTCCACGCACAAGGTGCTTTATGCTCTGGCAAGCGATTGCTGGTCAAATAGCACTTACACAGCTTACTGAGTATATCAGTACAGGCATAAAGCATCTATGTGCGTTTTTTCAATCTCCTCTGACTCTCATTCACATAATAGGAGTGCCGTACCTAATTATACGGCAAAACAGAGGAACGGGAAAATGAGTAAACTGATTCACAATGCAAGCGGTGTTCGGGAGTTCTTTGAACTGCTCCGTGACAAAATCGCTAATGGCAAAAGTGACGCACAAACTCTGGCACGCTTCGTAGAAGAAGCAATCAATACTGACGGCATTGTCGCTTACGAGCGTAATGATGACGGCACATTGAAGACCAATGATAAAGGTGAGTGGATACCAATAACTCACGGTGCTCCGAACAGTCATCGCGGCTTCTCGCAGTCTAAAGAGATTGTGTTAGCTGTCATTGAACTGTATCAGAACCTTAACCTTCAGGTTAATGGTAAAGCTCTGGACAAGGTGGCTATGACAGAAGTGAAGAATATCATTCGCTCTGCTACTGCTATCCTTTCCACAAAATGGGGCTTTGTCTCGGTTAAGACTGACAAGACTACGTTCTCGGTTGACGCTGCTGGTGATCTTGACGACTCAGCAGAATTGATTGAGGGCAAATTCGCGCCAGACGGTGATTATACCCGACTGATCGAATTGATCGACAAACTGGAAGCAAGACTTCCGGCTGGAATCAGGAACGCAAAAGCCGCCTAACATAGCGGCCAGTTAGCCACAGCGATTGCTGTGCTAAGTCTTGAGTGCTTCCTTATCAAAGAAGCCTCCCAATTTAATACGGAGATTGAAATACTATGAAGAAAATACGAAAGAAAGCTTCATCACTGAGGCGCGACTCTGAGGGCTGGCATGTTGTCCAGCACGAACGAGTGGTTTTCAGGGCTGGCAAGAAGTCTTGTAAAAGAGAATGCAGCCGACTCAACATGATCGCAGTAAATGAGCACATACGCCATCAGGTCGGAATGTCTGAATGCCAGAGCTGGAAAGTGTTTAATCATGGCAACTTAGGCAAGATTGGCAAGCTCGGCACTCACAGAATCAAATCTACATGCACAATTCCAGTATCGCAACTACTTGCTATCGCGGCACTTGGAAAAGGGTAAGTAATCTTTGTGTAATCATAACGTAATCAAAAGAGGAGAAAAGATGAACGGACTGATCATTATTGACATCAACGGCGATCCCGCTAAAATTGCCGAAGAAATGGGGCGAGACTTGGTTGATCCTGAAGGTGTCCAGCGTCTACTGAACATCATTAACGCTCTCATTCTCGAAGTCCCGCATGAATCTCTCTGGTCTATTGAAGCGGGAGTTTGATTCTCAAATAACCAAAAGAGCCACACACCAACCTCTGACGAAGTAACAAAATTCAACGAATGACAGAAGTGACGGTGTGGCTCTTTTCTCTATCACAACTGAGGAGATTATTATGGACTGGATCACAAGTGAACCGAGCTGGTGTGGACAATTCATAAGCGGAGATTTTGAGATTCTCGATTACTTTGGTGGTGGATGGGAATTGCGCTTTAAGGGCATATTCTCGTCACTCCACGAATCAATTGAAGAAGCAAAAAAAGCCGCCGAAGAGCTTAATCGTGTCAATATTATGCGTGAAAAGGTGGAAGCTTTAACAAATGACATAAAGCCAAAAGACTACTACGCCACGATTGATAAGGTGTTTGGCGGTTATCCTGATGAGGTGCAAGAGAAGTTCTTTGACTCTATCAAGGAAATTGAACGGTCAAGCAATGTGTATCTCACTCACGCTCTCATCACTGAAATAGCCGAAAAGTTCGCAGATAACTATTAACAAACGGAAAAGTAAAACATGAAGCTGACAGATATCATCATAGCAATTGACAAGAAATTCGCTGAATGGAAGTACAAGCAGGGCCGTGAGGCTCAACGCAAACGGTGGGAAGGCCGTAGAGCCAAGCGTAAAGCGTCCGGAATACACCTGAGAGCCGTTAAGTCCACAAAGGTGGGGTCTTGCAAGGGTGCGTTCGGCACTCGTCCTGTAGTTGACCCTAGTGACACTATTAAAGGCCACGCAATGTCAATAATTGACAGGAACAGAATAATTAGTTCATAACAATTTCAATTACACAGGTATAGCTCAGTGGTAGAGCACCCTTGAATTATATCAGGGATAAAGATGGACTCAGGTTCGACTCCTGATGCCTGTGTGATTGTTCAACATTCTACAAAGGAGAAAGATATGAGAACTAAAATTACAATGAGTTTTTTACAGAGCATTCATGCATGTAGTGATGGTTTAGAATATTGGGAAGAAAAAAACAAACCAACCGATATGTTTAAGCTGATCAAGCAATGCATGAAAGACGATCATTTTGACTATGCAAACTGGTTGATTGTAAGATGCATGGATTGTGAACAATATATTAGATATGCGATTTACTCAGCTAAACAGGAGCTGCCTAATTTTGAGACAGTATATCCCGATGATAAGCGAGTGCGCCAAGCTATTAATGCGGCACAAGCCGTGTTGAAGAACAATACCGAAGAAACACGGTCGGCTGCTGAGTCGGCTGCTGAGTCGGCTAGGTCGGCTGCTTGGTCGGCTGCTTGGTCGGCTAGGTCGGCTGCTGAGTCGGCTGCTTGGTCGGCTGCTGAGTCGGCTGCTTGGTCGGCTTGGTCGGCTGCTTGGTCGGCTGCTTGGTCGGCTAGGTCGGCTGCTTGGTCGGCTGCTTGGTCGGCTAGGTCGGCTGCTGAGTCGGCTGCTGGGGCTGCTGGGTCGGCTGCTGAGTCGGCTTGGTCGGCTAGGTCGGCTGACATGAAGCACAAAATCATTAACTATGGTATGCGGATAATGAGAGAGGCTGCGCGGTTATAATGACTACAAAGGAGATCAGTTATGCCTAAAAGAAAAGTAATGCGAAAAGATAAGGCCAGTTTTATTGATGTAGAGTGTGCGTCTCCTGAAAAATATTACGGAGTTACTTGTATCGGAGGAAAGGCGTTCATTACAAGGAATTCGTACAACAGCGGTTTTTACAGGGTTATTTCCATCGACTCAGTTACCAGAGGCAATGGATGGGATGGGACAGAGACGGATTTGAGCACTGTGTTGGATTACTACATTAGTCGAGGTGCAGCAATATGGGAATTCGACACAGGCCAAGAGCTGGCTGCATGGCTGGCTGAATAATCGGAGAATGATATGATATTGCAACTAACAAGAGACAAAGATGGATATCCCACATTATGGCAACCTGATGCAAAGATAGGCAAAACAAAGCACGGCATGTGGTGTCTTGCCGACATTGACTACACTGTAGACGAGGAAGTTGCAGAGGGTCACGAGAACGTCAAAACTATCATCGGCTCATTCCACGGCTGTCGTAAAGGCAAGAAGATACTCTTGCAGGTTAAGGTTGAGAGGTGGGGGTATCACAAATAGAGGTTCATCATTATGTTTACTGAAATAGCTGTATTCTACTCTGCTATGGCGCTTCTGGCATTGATAGGTAACTATGCATGGCACAAGCATCACGATAAACCGAAACTCGGCGGTATTCTCCGTCATATTGAAAGGTTCACTGGATGAGTGCAATACTCCACACACAAAAACAGGAAATTCTTGATCATATGTTGAATATCGGCCCAATTTCTCCAATTGAAGCACTCAGAGAGTATGGGTGCTTCAGGTTGGCGGCAAGAATCAGTGATCTACGTAATGATCACGTTGAAATCGAGACAACGATGAAGTCTTTAATCAACAGGAAAGGACGGCACATCCGGTTTGCTGTGTATAGCTGCCTGTGTCCCTTTTGAAAGGCCAAAAGCATGACAAAAAAAGAAATCGAAAAAAGGAAGCAAAACTATGAATAAGCCGAAGTTTAGTTTGAATCAGGGGGTTATAATTGGCATTACAGCCACAGACCGCATCACCGGAATAATTATGTCAAGAAACACTAAGTGTATAGTGAAGGGCATCACTTCAAATCTAGTAGATTTAGGAATAGGTAAAGTTATCCACGATTACAACTTGGTTGTGTGTGAGACTAAGAGGAAATTGCTGCATATTGCCGAAAATAAAATGGAACATTGCCGAGAAGACGGGTTCTAACCCCCACATATAGCTTCAATCAGCTTCATGGGATCACGAGCCTCATCTTCATCAGTGAGGTTCGCGGCTGCGGCATTCTTGCTGGCAATGTTGGCAATCTTCGCTAAATCAGATGCGGAAGATTCCTCCAGCTTGTCAGGAGTGATGTGCAGGAGCGATTCGGCAGACGTTGCCTCCCATAGTGAAGCCATAAAACTCTTGCGCTCTCTACGGCTCAATGTGAGCTGTCCTTCAGGGTCATAGGTGTTGATTAACCTGTTGACTTCGGTGGTTCTCGTTTTGAGAGCCTTCGCAATACTTCCAGAGCTGAATCCACAGGCTCGTAAACAGATAATTTGCTGCACTTTGACGGGAATATCGGCAAGTGCGGGTGTATCAACCTGCACAATCATAGGCATCGTGTCAAATCCAAGTTCGGGCAACTCTTCTGGTTCATTCATAAGTTTTTATCTACTAAATCTCACAGTTAAAGTCAAGTGTTTTACATAGGTGGCACGCCTTTTTAGTGCAAACCGTGCTGTTGCGGTACAACAGAATATAGGAGTATGGTTATGATTACAGTCACATTTGGTTCAGGTAACTCGGTTACTCGGGGCATCAACGGATTCGAAAACTACGAATCAGTTCTCAGGGATGAGCGCGTCAGTGCTGGACTCGGACTGCCTACAGGATCAGCCGCAAAAGGCTTGGCTGCTTCGGTTAACGGATTAGCTGTTGAACTCGATGACTGCGTTAGCGATGGCGAAACTATCAAAGTCACACAGCGAGCACAGGCTAAGGGGTAGTCTACTCTCATGGAGCAGTGGCAGGACTTCTGTCACTGCTCTTATTTTAACTTTAAATTTATGAGGTGAGCAAATGTCAAAACTACGAATTATAATCACAGAGGCAGGCGTGTTCAGAGAATCTGTAGAAACCACGTTTATCGGAGATGGAGCTAACATTTTTGCTAAAGCTACACAATTACACAATTCCATATATAAGAACTTTGTTGATGGATGGAGTGTATCTACTGACAATGGTGAAACAACGCATGCATGGCGAACACTTCCATCGCTAACAATCAATACGGAATATGCGATGCACGACGGCATAACATACCCGGCATTCGATCAGGTGGAAAACACAACATTTCAGTGCGAAAAGACATGGAAACCACCAGAAGGCTTGACGATATATTTTGGAGTCCAGAAGACTCATAGAAGGGTTGATATATTCCTGTTTGGCATGTATATGGAAAGAATGTACAGACTACCTCTGGGAAACTTGTATTCCGAAGGTCGTCTCTGTATGGGCAATGACCACGAGCCAAATCCTTATGAAAGCCTCATCAATATAGCAGAACACGCTCTTGAGTCTTTTGAGAGAAGTCCATGGAATTACGATCTGTTTACCGACGACACAAGTATTGACTCCACACGGTTATTGTTCGGATGGGATGAGGACGATAATCAGGTGTTTAGCAATGAGTGGGCTAATGGCCTCTACTGCGTTTCCTGTGAAATGTCCAATATTATAGCAGAATCGCTATAGGAAAGGTTATTATGAATCTATATCAACTGTTTATGGATGCAGGCTACAAAGCGACCGTTTCTGGAGATTTAGACAATGCGCTCTGGTCCATGATTGAATCCGAAATATATAGCAGGAAACGTGATCACGGTCCTGTCCTTATGTTTATATATCCATCAATGATAGAGGACAATGAGCTGAGGGAAAAAGTAGAATCGGTTAAATCAGCTCTGTCTTCTGGTCACTCTGAGTTAGCTTTAATGAAATCGCATGGCGATCGCGTGCGGCGTGTGGATCGAACTCAGCCAGAGGGACAGACCAGACCTCTTGAGCGCATCAGGTTTGACAGGCATTTTGCCAACATAGCCACAGGGGTAACAGAAGCCACAGGAACTCCGGCAGCACCAGTAGATGTGCCAGTGATGCCAACAGCAGCAGAGCAGTTTGCTGGATATGATGGTATAACTGCTCAAGCTCGTGCTGATGCGATAGCAGAGTACGACAATGGCAACATCGGACAGGAAGACATTGAGGATACAGTCCAACGTATGACTGACATTATGGTAGCGGCGCACTGGAGAGATATTGGAAATACGCCTATTGTAATTGCTTCTGATGAGGTAGATGAGTTAGCAGATAATCTAGAGGTGAATGATGAAGCATGACGAAATACACTTAATAGGATGTGGTGGAACTGGAGGCTTTCTTGCTCCTATTCTGTCTAAATGCACAAAGGGCGAGTTGTATTTGTGGGACAAAGATGTCTACGAGAAGAAAAATCTCGACAGACAACTTTTTGATGAGAGTCATATCGGGTTCTCGAAGGCTCACTGCCTTGCTGATATGTATTTTCCTGACGGTAGTGTAATAGTTGTCTCGGAATACCTGCGAACTTCGAACTTTCGTGCTGGCGGTATACCTCTGTTGATATGTGCCGCAGACAATCACACAGCGCGAGTCACTTGTCTGGAACTGGCTGATAGGTATAGAGGGTTTGCTATCATCGCTGGTAACAGCACAACTGATGCAGAGGCTTACCTCTATCAGCATAACTGGTTTGAAACTAACCTTGATCCGCGAGTGTACTATCCAGACCTGCTTGAAGATGATTCGGCTAATGACCCCAACAATTGTACAGGTGAAATTCTTGAAAGTGAACCGCAGTTAGCATCAGCAAATGCGCTGGCCGCGAGTATGGTCATGTGGCTATATCATGCATGGTTCGAAGAAGAGGAGATATCTGAGGATTTAATGCCTTTCAAATTCGTAGCGTCAAAATGGCGCATCTATACAGCAACAGTAGGAGATGCAGAATGAATAGAAGTTTCACAACAATGGTCAATAGAAGTCCGCATTGTATTGCAGTCAAGAACTACGCACGAGGGATTTTTTGTGTAAAAATCACTGAAGATATGTGCTCAAAAGAGATTCTTCATAGGCTTCGAGAGGTTGAGGGAATAAGGAATAGGACACGTAGTTCTAACATTCCAACCCTGCCTAGCATCTTAGCAGCATATAATGTTCCATTTGGTCCAATTACGAAGGAAGAATCAAAGTATAAGGATATTAGCCAAAAAGCGGAAAAGCAATGGACTGAATTTTAAGAACAAACAGAATAAAGAAACGAAAGGTGAGTAACAGATGATACATAAAGGAACAGTATTCGAGAACGTTGACGGATTGTATACTGGAGACGTTCCAACAAGCAAACCGGAGTCAGACGGTGTGCCTCATATACGATGGACAGGTGCTAAAATTCCATGGCAAAAGTATTGCGAATGGGTGGCATTTGCTCGTTATGGCAAAAAAGATCATCAAGAAATTGTACTTAAACCTGTGTACAATGAAGAAACCAAGGAATGGAGCGAGTTGATATACCCGCAAGAAGGTACAGCAGCAGGAGTTTCAACACTTCCTGACCATGTTGATGTACCTGAAGTTGAGAAAATACTTCACAAAGGTTATGATGTAGTTGGTTCATTCCACTCGCATCCGGGCAGTGCGTTTCAGTCTGGAACGGATGAGAAGGACGAGCTTGACAATGCCGAAGGTGGCCTTCACATCACTGTAGGTAATCTCGATAAAGCTGAAATATCAACACACTTCCGAATGGTGTTCAAGGGATTCCAGTACCCTACTGTTGATGTAGCTGAATGGATCGACCTCCCTATAACATTAACTGGATTGCCAGCAAAACTGGAAAAGCTGATACTTAATTATTACCTCGAAAACCCTACAAAGGTGGAGTTCCCTAAAGCATGGCAGGGTAGACTAATAGACTCATTTCCAACACGGAAAAACGGCTATGGTGCTTATGCAATGAATAGTGGCTATGGCTTTCATAAGCTTAATAAAGGCGCTAGCAGTAAAAAAAAAGCGATAAAAAAGCTAAAAGATGTCGCCTCTAATGTAGTCTACATGGACGATGATGAATACGCTGTTGCCGAAGATGATATAAGGAAATCATTTGAGACGGTTGAAGATGAAGAAGCTCGCATCTACAGAATTAATGACGGAGTAGATCAAAATGGCTTCTTTGATTTGAATAGCACTCATCCTATTAGATTTCAAGAATAGCAACACTTTAGAGGGCGTGGTGGGATTCAACAGATGTGTGTATGGGTTGCAGAAATGCAGGCAAGGAAACGCGCCAACCCTGTCCGTCTGGACTAGCGATCCACGCCCTCTTTCAATCTACCTCACGGTTGAGTAAATGTTCAATGACGGTCTCGCGTGCTCACCCGAGAACCAATCAGCACTGTCCAGTGACGGTTCGTAACTACCGTCGTACCGTGAGCTTTTTAATAAGAAAGGCAATATTATGAAACACGGACTTTTTGTACGCAAGAAAATAGAAGTCAATACTGATCCACAGCGTAGGTGCTATAACGGATGCCACTTTTCATCCGAGATGGTATGGACTGGGTGGACTCTGATCTGTCCCTACACCGAATTAGCGGTTGCCAAGGATACGATGGAGAGTTTTCAAAAGATAAACCCAAGTCGAGAATACAAGATAGAAGAGGTGGAGGAGTGAAAGAATGGAGATGTTATTGTGGGCAGGTAGTAATGGCCAAGGAGCGTCCGCAGCCGATTAAGTGGACAGATGGGCATACGTGTCGCTTCACGCAGCACAGAACACCAGTAGACACACGGATCACTGAGCGATCAGCTATGAGAAAGGCATACGGATGAATCAGCAAAATCAGGGACTATGGGCATTTGTAATATATTCTGTTTGTTATGAGGCTATTATATGGGGGCTGTTTGGTTGGGGCGTATTCCACAAGGGAGTCTCTGGATGGTGGCTTCTATTAGCTATCTGGCTTTCGTGTTCACAATGGAAGCCAGAGAGCTTTGGAATAGGCGGGAAATAAACAGGGAAAGAGGGAATTATGCAGCTAACACAACAGGGAGAGGCGTATATACTGGAATGCACAAAGGCACAGGGAAGAATAGCTAAATCGCTCGGGTTCACATGGTGGACGATTGTAAAAGATCATTGGGCAACCAAAAACCACTTTACAGCAGCCCGACTGTATGAATACGCAGACGAAGAAACGCGAAAGAATATCAAGGCGCTGTTTGATGTGCAGCATGCTAACTTTCTGGCTTCATCTTGCGCTTTACCAGTAGGAGAAAAACTTAACGCATGCCCCAAAGGGCGTGAATTACGGACGTTCCAAGAAGCATCAGTGCAACACATGAAGAAGGTGATGGAGTGAGCAAGAGCATCCTGCTTGCTGATGAGATGGGTTTAGGTAAGACCATCCAAGCAATCGCTCTTATCAATACTATTGATGTCGAAAATGTGCTTATCCTATGTCCTGCTACCCTGAAGCTTAACTGGAAAGCGGAGATTGAGGCATGGCTCATAAAGCCTATGGAGATACACGTATTTGGCAAAGGTTCTCCATTCAGGATCGTGTCCGGCATAAGCATAATGAATTATGACTGGCTACGGAAATTCAGAGAGCCTTTATACTCAAGGACTTGGGATTTGATCATTGCTGATGAATCGCATTACATCAAATCCAACAAGGCTGCACGAACCAAAGCTATGATAAAGATCAAGGCTGAACGAAAGCTCTTTATGACTGGCACGCCTATCTTAAATCGCCCCGAAGAACTGTGGACAACTCTAAAATACCTCTGGCCTGAACAATGGACGAACTGGCACTGGTATGTCGAGACCTTCTGTGGAGCACACAATGATCGGTTTGGGTATAATACCAGTGGATCGTCTAATCTCAGAATGCTTAACAAGATGCTCCGGCAAAGTGGGATGATACGTAGACTGAAAACCGATGTACTCAAAGACCTGCCCGACAAAACCCACCAAGTTATCGAGATTCCCGCCGACAAAACCTCTGTAGTGAAAGAGGAAATGGACCTGTATAAAGTTTGGCGAACACGAAAGCTGAAAATGCTTGCATTGCGGTCTAAGAAGAGCAATACTTCAGAAGATCATAGAGAAGAAATGGCAGCACTTAATGAATCAGTATTCATCGCATTCTCACAGCTTTCCAAAGCGCGACACGACACAGCCGTTTACAAAATCCCAATGATGATTGCCCACCTGAAAAACGTGATCGAGTCCGGCAAAGTAGTGTTCTTTGCTCACCATAGAGATGTACTCTCGGCTGTTCACGAATCCTTCGAGAATCAATCGGTAATCCTAATGGGTGGTATGAGTGAATCACAGAAGAACTCTTCAGTGGTCCGGTTTCAAAACGAAGACTCCTGCAAACTTTTTGTCGGCAGCATTAAAGCGGCAGGAGTGGGAATCACGCTCACAGCAGCATCCAATGTCTGCTTCGGAGAACTAGACTGGACTCCCGCCGCAATGAACCAAGCAATTGATAGGTGTCACCGCATAGGGCAGACGGATGCTGTTCTCGCGCAATACCTTGTGTTGAGTGATTCGGTTGACGCTATTGTAGCCAAGAATTTAGTTAAAAAAGAACGCATCATTGAGATGGCTGTTGAGGGTAAAAAAACAGAAAGGGGAACATGAGTGATAAATGGCTGGTTCCGGTAAAGGCGGAAGTTGAGGCAATAATCTGTGTTGATGCAGATTCTAGAGATGGTGCGATCAAACTAGCTAAGGCTCACATGATTAATCATCACGAGAAAGAGGGCCTCACTTATGAGGGAAAATACATAAAAGAGTCTTTCGAGATTCTTCCTGAAGGTATAAGAAAGGACGGTTGATATGGGTAAAATACATATAACTCCAATTGGTACAGCACAGTATCCTCACTTACATGACGCGGACAAGAAGTTCGACGATGAAGGCGTGTTCAGTGTGGACTTGTTTCTGGACCGTGACGACGAAGGTGTGGATGAATTCATCGCTATGGTTGATGAATGGTGCAAAGACAAGAAAAAATGTGCAAATCGAAACATCAAGACAGATGATGATGGCAAGATTTACTGCAAGTTCACATCCAAGTTCAAGCCAAACCTGTTTGACGCACGCCAGAACCGCATGACTGATGACATCAAGATCGGTAGTGGATCGAAAGTGAAGGTTGCTTTCGGGGCTAAGAGTTACGACATAAAAGGCGGAGGGATTAAGTTCTATCTCAAGGCTGTACAAGTGATCGAGCTTGTTGAATACACTGGCAAGAGTGCCGCAGACATAGGCTTCAGCGAGGAAGAGGGATTTGAAGCTCCAAGGGAAGAATTCCCTGATGGCAGCAAGACTCCACCGGACGATAGCAAGCCTTCTGTAGATGATGACGAGATCCCATATTAAGGAGCTTTATGACGATAAACTTAGTAACGAGCAAACACGCTCCTGAATCAGCGAGGTTCTATACGCCTCAAGGACAAGTGATCCTTGAAATACCTATGACCTCAAAAGACGGGATGCGTGCGCCGAATATCGGAGATGGCAGAAAAATGGGGCTGTACCCGTCTGTCACTACGATAAAAGGCGACATCTTACGGGCCGAAGGGCTTGAACGATGGAAGCAGAGTCACTTGATTGAGTGCGTGATTGAGAATCCGCCTCCGCCAAGAGATGAGTCCAACGAGGCCGCTCTTAAGGCATGGGAAGCCGAGACAACAGAGTGGACAAGCGATATCTTTGAGGCTGCTGCTGAGTATGGTTCTTTGTGCGCTGAGAGAGGTAGTGAAATCCATGAAATGATAGCGCAATACTTCACACGAGGAATTGTGCCTGTTGATGAAGCTGGAGCAAGGGCCTGTAGAGAGATTGAATCTCACTGGCAGGGCCGCAAGATCGAGTGTGAGGTAGGGTTCGGACATGAATCAGGCTTTGCCGGAACGATTGATCTGGTCATTGATGAAGGCGAGGAACTTGGCGATACCAAAACAAAGGAAATCAAGAAGTTCAAGAAGCCTATATTTGACATGGGGCTACAGCTTGGCGGGTATCGTGAGCATTACATCAAGAAAGACCCAAAGCTTGTTCAAGTCATAGTTGACCGCGAAACAGGCAAGACGCAATTCTTCACATGGGGCGACAAATGGAAAAGAACGCAATCCCAACAGCCGCAAGAGCTTACGGATGCGTTTCATCTGCTGTTTGGCCTATGGAAGATTATCTATTATGATCCCACAACATGGGAAGCCGGAAAGGGCTGTGTATGAAAGTACGAAATATAACAAGCAGCAACGGCAAAGAAGTACCCAATCAATTTATTATAACCGACGAAGGGCGGGGAGCTTTAGGCAACTTCAAGCTGCGTGAAATATTCCAGAGCTATGATTCAGTCATTGCTGTGCGGATTGAATGGGAGAACAGGACAGAGATACGTCTTGATAAAAAGTATTGGGACTTCTCGAAGACCACTGGCAAATATCGCAACCAGTTTCTAGGAGAGAATATAGCAGATACAAGAGCAAAAATTAAATCAGGTGAGTATGTATTAGCCGACCTGAACAGGAACTTATGAATCTCTTAAGTTCCGTGGCATATTGCAGGCCAAATGCTCCTGAAGTCTACAGGTTTAAGAAGATTGGCAGACTCTTGTATGATCAAGAGCGTCATAGAGCTAAGCTTCTTCTGTATGGCTTCAGGCAAGGTATGTGTGTTGCTAAATGCTGGAACGGACCGTTTTTGCAGGGTGATATCGTGTATCCGGCAATCTTGAAGCAGTCTCAAACTGTTATGCTGTTTGTGGGATTCATATGCACAACAGAGAACGAGGCTGGCGAAACGGTCTACACGATCACATTGGAGGCAGCTCCACTTAAACCGCCATCACAGTTATGGCTAAACATCAATCTGGACGACGATCCAGAGTACAAACCTACAGGATAAATTATGATAGAATTACGCGAAGACCTTGTGCATCTCCAAAAAGCAATAGATTCACGTAACCTACTGCTCAGCGACACTGACAAAAAAATATACAACAGCGCACTTTCTGCTGCAATATATATCATAGAAAATACAGATGATGTGCGCTCAAATGCGGAAACAGCATACCAAGACCATGAATTCGTGACGCGGGAGCTACGATGAACAAGCATAACACACCCACTAAGCCCTCCGGAATAGCCCCTACAGTCAAAAGACAGCCCGACCTATACCTTGGCATACCTAGAGGTGCTGCGTGCGCTCACTGTACGCTGAGTGGAGTTTATATAAACAAGGAGAAGGTGGCATGAAATGTAAACATCAATGGACTAATCTTGAGCTTATACATAAGCATTTACAGAAGATGTATTGGTGTTCCAAGTGTGGAACTATTAGGATTATTGAAGAAGGGTTTAAGGGATGCCCAAAGTATTACGTCAAAACCTACCGATACATCACGCCAACGAACCTGACAAGAAAGGTTAAATATGAATTACAAGTCCGAAGCAGCAAAACTCTGGCATAATATTGTAATCGCGGAATGGGGCGGCAGATGCGCCCTTGTGTCAGTGGATTGTAATGGGCCAATTGAAGTACACCACCTGATTCCAAAAGGGCATTTGCTGTTTAGAAATGACCCTAAATGCGGGATACCGCTATGTGCTTATCATCACCGACTGTCGTTGACCTGCTCTGCCCATAACGGAGTGTCGGGTTTTGAGGCTGATATGGAATATAAATATATGAACTTATGGATATGGGTACAAACCAATATGCATGTCATAGAGCATGTAATAAAACACGACTACAAAGCGGATTGCGAGAAGTTGTTGGCATACGACAGTAACAAAATGTATTCGCTTATAGACAATAACCTCAGAAATCCCCACATCGTCACGAAGTATGTTCCGCCAGACCACGAGCAATACCTTTTGAACCAAGCCGATATAGACCATGATTTGGGAGAACCTGATGAATGATACAGTTGAAAAGATGATGAATCTTAGGTTGAATGGTAATGTAATAGATCATAACTGGTATACTACATTAACAATTGAAGGCAAAGACGGGAAGGGTGGCGTAAAAGTAAAACCATTCCATGAGGCTATCACTATTCTTGCCGAGATCGTCTACTGGTATCGTCCTACAATTATAAAGTGCGAGGCAGATGGACGTATCACAAGTATAAAGCGAAAATTCAAGTCTGATCTATTGCAAAAGAGCTATTCTTCACTCTCTAACCAGTTCGGGTATAGTAAGCAAAAGACTAAGGAATCTATCAAATACCTTGAGGATGAGGGAGTCATAACAAGAGTGTTTAGGACGATCAGAACAGAGAACGATGGACTGGTTTTAAGCAATGTGATGTTTATTCAGCTAAACTTTGAGAGATTGCTAGAAAAATCGACTAATATAGCTGAGATTAGTACCCCCCCTCTGTCTGAGATCGAGACACAGGTATGTAGCGATTCCAGACAGACGTATACAGAGACTACTACAGAGACTACTACAAAGAATAAAAAGAATACCAAAAAGGTAAATAATTCAAGACCGAGTAATGCGTTAGAGGTAGAGGAATATGGTAAAAGCATTGGCTTTAGAATTAACGGTTCCGCATTCATAGATCATTACGAAGCGATTGGATGGGTTAGGGGCAGAGCTAGAACCCCAATCAAATCATGGAAAGCATGTGTAAGAACTTGGAAAAACAATAATTATAATAAAGCAGATCAAAAGAAAGTAAGAACTAATGGATTCAGATTACAACAATAGTAAAATAGAAGACTCCGTAATAGGCGGCATTCTTCTTGATAGCGTCAAAGCTCTCGACATTCTACTAAGCGTCGGGTGTGAACCATCTTGGTTTGATGATACTAAATATTGCAAACTTTATGAGAGTATGATGGAACGCCATATTGAAGGCAGAATAACTGACCCGATAATAGCTAAACGGATATCTGATATACCAGCGAGAGACCTAGATTACTGCATTGATGCGTGCATAACGATAGCCCATTTCCCATATTATGTAGATATATTCAGAAAAGACTACATGAAACGTCAAAGCGATCTGTTGGTAAATGTGTCAAAATGTATGATGGCGAAAGCGGACCCTGTCGAAATAAGAGACACAATAACCAGCATAAGAAACAAGTGGGACGAGTTACTATCCGGCGAAAAGGTAGAAAATCGAAACGTTTATGAGGTAGGAGTTGAAGTTGTTGATAAATGGGAAAATCACCAAGAGGATGATTCTGCTAAGATTTACTGGCCTATTCCAGAACTTGATAGAGTCATTGGGCCGATAGAGAAAGACTTAATATGGATTGTAGCAAAAGAATCAGTCGGAAAGACCGCCTTTGTACTGCAATTAGCTATAAAATCAGCGATGTCCATGATCACTGTGTCGCTGAAATCACTGGAAAGCAAGATTGAGCGTATCGTACCTCGCTTAATAGGCTCCATTGGCGCTGTGAACACACAGAGACTCAGAGTAGGCCAAGGTTCGGATGAAGAGTTCAAGCGAGCGAGAGGGGCATTAGAAACCCTTGACGGACTTCCTTTGAGTATATCAGATACTCCATCTACAATAGATCAACTGTTGGCGTGGGGAAGAGCCGAGAAAACCAAAGGATCGAAGATGTTGATCATAGATAATATGCGTCACATCAGGACATCGCAAAAATACAGCAATCCTGTAGCACAGATGAGGGACATATCTATCAGGTTAAAAGCGATACGGGATGATTTGGATATGCCTGTTGTAGTATTGCATCACTCCAACAAGGAAGGTGACGACGTTTCATGGTCACAGGACATCAAGCGTGATGCAGATATCCTGATTTATTTAAGGAACAACGAAGATTTAAGCGATCTTCCAACACAGGAGAACAACTATTCGGGTAGATGCATCATTGATTGTGACATTGACAAGAATAGAGACGGAGCTGCCGGAATCATAGTCACAGCACAGTTTATTAAGAAATTCCAGCAATTTGAGGATTACACAGCGTTTTAAGAAAGGACAACAGCTATGAGCGAATGGATATCAGTTGAACAGAAAGCGAGTAAATCATGAAGGAATGGCCTGAGAGCAAGTGGACTATTGATGGTGATGGAGATTTGTATGAGTATCGAAGCGAGAATAGTTGGCGGTATTGGTATGAAGATGAATCGGTTACTGATATAGAGTGGTGTCACGGCGCAACAATCTACGCTGAATATCTGGATGGAGGGGGAGAAAATCCAATCCCAACAATTGCCGCCCAAGCAATCCTGAAATCATGGGGCTACGAGATGGGGAAGGAAGTGAATGAGCCTATAATTACGTTGAGTGATGTTGTTGATAGGCTGTCAAGTGTTGAGGGTAAACTGGCATTATCCGATAGTCTAGCCGAAGTCAAGAAACCTAGCCGCCATAAATGCCCGTTATGCGGGCGTGATGTTGGAAGATATTCATCATGCGTATGTAGCACAAGAGTGAAAGGGACATTCAAACCCATTGAACTCCCACCGAAGCCAAGCGACGATAAACCTCAGTGGAGAATGTGGGAGCCGATTGAGACAGCCCCAAAAGATGGAACGGAAATATTGGTATGTGATGTTAATCATCCAAATTTCATGCGTCTTGTTTATTATTACACGACATCGGGATGTTGGAAGGATAAAGGTGGTAGAATAGCTTACATGAATGACACACACTGGATGCCCCTACCAAATATTCCTATTTCAAAGCCGTTGCCTGAGCCCCTACCACTCCCACCAAAGCCAAGTGACGAGAGGCTTGTTGATTGGGGGATGATGATTGATGGGGAGTGTAGGGTTCCGGTTAGGGGTGAGTGGTATGTGTCTCCACATGATGGTTGTCCGATGAAATGTATCTATATTGAGTGGGTGTCCAAGTCTATGTTTGGTGGTCGCCGCTGGATACTAATCACTGATCCGTACGCACATGCTAAGCAGGCGTTTAGGGATAAAGAGTTACGCGTAGACGACAATGGGTATGCCGTGCAAAGGATTTGGCAGGATTGGCAAAATTATAACATGCCACCACTCTATGATCTTCCTCCAGAGAACTATAGCCGCAAACCGAAAGAGGTAGAGAAGGTGGTTAGGGTGTGGACTGCTGACGAGGGGCTTGGTAAGCATATTAGACCTAAGGTATGGAGCGTTAGTGGTGGTAGAGTAATCATATCTGCTGGTAAAAGATGGGTGAGAATTGCGCAACAGACAGAACTGATTAATAAAGGGGAAACCCCATTTCTCCGCTTGACGTATCAGGAGATTAAAGACAATTGGATACAAACAAACGGCAAGCCTTGCGGGGTGGAAGAATGAAGCCGATTAAATTCAATGAACAAACTCATATATATGCAAAGGATCAAGACGAATACAACCCTCTGCCAACACACAAGACAGAGGATGGCATTGTGATTTCTTGCTGGAGATTAACCATCCTTGAACGACTGAAGGTGATGTTCACTGGCAACATTTGGTGGAGCGTGCATACGTTCAATAATCCATTGCAGCCACAATCTGCATCTGTCGAGTATCCGTTTTGTCGAAATAAACCATCAAACAAGCAAGGAGCAACAGCATGAAAATGAAGTGTGGAGCGTGCGGAAACGTTTTTCATGGCAGGATTCGTGCCTGCCCCAACTGCCAGAGCAGGGATACGGCGGCAAGCAAAGAAAACGAAATATGGGCTAACCGATATGCTTCCGAGCGGATGACGCAGGACGAAGCTGAGGAGTATTTTGACGCAGATATATATTAAAGAAAGGAGCAACAGAATGAAGCAAACAGTAAAAAGCAGATGTCCTATATGTGACGGAGTGATTGAATCTCTGCCTGTAAAAGTTGGGATGAAAGCACTTAGTCCATGTCCGCATTGCGCGACGTTGGTTGAGTTGGATGTGGAAGACGTGTCAGAACAAGACGACTGCGGGGTGGGGATATGACAAATATATTAGCGGCAATGGCATTGACGGCAATGATGGCGTTTACCAATGATGTCGGCATGATGACGAATAGCAGTATTAACGGTAGTTACATTTTGGCTACCAGCTCAAACACTCCGATAGATAGCGTTGAATACATGATTGAGAACGGCACGCTTACAAACGTTATTAAGCGGCTTGCAGAAGAAGGATATATCTGCGGGGTCTATGGACATCAGTATAGCAGATGGCATGTGAACTATCATTTGGGTACTATGTACAGAACGTGTGGAATATGCGGGAAGCATGAGAGTTACCTGAAGGTGGCAGAATGAAAAGACTAACTAGAGAGGCTGGGATATGAACTATAAATTTGGTGATTATGTACAGATTGAACAGAAGCGATTTGGGGTCGCAAATGAAATGTATACGTATAAGGTAATCGGCAGACTGCGATCAGACGGATGGGTTGACAGTCCTGTACAATGCCCCGACACAGAAACCATACATGATGACATTGAGGACGTTGTGGCGTGCGTTTGTTGTGGCGTTGATGAGCGTAGCATACTGCATTATTTGGCAGACGATTGCGGGGTGGTAGAATGAGTGACTACGAAGTAGGAAGGCAATGTGCGCAGAAGTTTCACCCACCTTCGAGTGATGAAATAGCTCGAACTATATCAAATGAACTCACGTATAGCTTACTGGGTCAAGGTGTAGGTGACGACATTGCAAGAGCAGTGTCTAGTGAGTTGTCGAATACGCTTATCGGCCACGGACTTGCTTCGGAAATAGCCGAAGCTATTGCGAACATAAAGAAGGATGTTGAGGTCACACGTCTAAAGGATAAGTTGAAAAAAGCTTACAACATGATCCTTGAATATGACAGTGGAGACATCACGTTCCTTGTTCAGCAGAATGCGGCACTCAAGGATCAGGTAGCGGCTCTGTCGAAACGATGGAATGATGAAGAACCAGAACAAGACGATTGCGGGGTGGGGGAATGAGTAAATATGATAAAAATACTTGTTGGGATGATCGAGAGAAAGATAGAGATCCAAGAACATCTACTCCGAATGGGTTTGAATATATTTGTATTGTAACACCGTATGGACACGGAATGAATATAGAATGGTTTGACGGTCTAGGTAAAGATGTTGACCTAACGGGCGGGATACTGCTGCCTAGGAATGTATGTAAAGATGGAACGTTTTATTTTTTTAAACCGACAGAACAAGACGATTGCGGGGTGGGGGAATGAATAACGATAATGCAGCATGTTGCGCTTGTTTAACGGTGGAGTACAAACCCGAAGAACTTGGCGACGGTCATATGAGAGAGCGTTGGATGTGTTCTGAATGTGGCATGACATTTACCAAACATCCGCGTGTTGAAAAGGAGATCACACTACTCAAGAATGGACTTATAGCAGTGATACAACTCATAGACGAATCAGCGGGTGTGGCAGGATTACACCTGAACGGAGACGTTGCCGAGTGGGAATCACTAAGAACTGGTGGACGCTATGAGGAATGGCTTATTGAGTTTGATAGCGCGGTAAATAATATCCGACTGAATAGGGCAGAATAGAACCAAGCAAGGAGCAACAGAATGAAAAGAAACATAATAGTCGCGCTTACTATGGCGGAGATACTGGCGGTTTTGGTATTTGTGCCGTACTGGGCGGGGCGCAGTATTAATTGCATAATAAAAATATCATGGGTAAATGGGTATTTTGATTATTGGTGTTTAGGGTGGAATGGTACAATTATTATTGCAGCAATCATAGCCTTGTGTGTAATCAGCAGTTATGTGATCTACTGTATTAGCTGTGATGTTGCCGACAAAATACTAGGAAAAGAATAGAGAGATGAGTAAAGAAGAAGATATGTTTAGAGAATGGGCTGTTGAGGCGTTTGAATTTGGCCTTATCTCTGAAGTGGTTGAACAGCCAGAGAAGTTTGAGTTGATCGAGAAACAGGCCGTGTATGTTGAGAAGGTGATGAAAACAAAGACTAAGCTAGACAGAAGGCATCTTTGCAGTAGCCACGGATATACTCCTGATTTCCTGATACGCCTTGCAGATTTAGGCATGCATATGCTTCTTCCTGTATTTAAGAATACCTATTTGATGCGAACAGCTAGTCGAAAGTGCGGATTTAGACTAAACAGCAAGGTATATATTGATACTAAGGGCAGCTTTATGAACCGTGGAGCCACGCAAGAGTTCTCTATCAACCAGAAGCTCATGTGTCATATATATGGAATTTGGCCAGAGAAGGTTGTTCCATGGATTACTAAAAATGACTGTTTTTTCAAACAAACTTGGTGTCCAGAGTCTCGCAGGTGGAAGGGTGGCAACCGTAAAACTCCGACTCTTACTGTTGCCGGAGAAACCTGCCGAACAGTTCGGGAGTTTATTAACGGAGGCGGTAATGGCTAAGAAATACGTAATAAAGATAAACGATGATCTACCTGTACCAGAGAGCGTTCACAGAGGCCGGACATATACTTTTCCTTTCGATAGACTGGAGATAGGACAGCATTTTCTAGTCAAAGGGTTGAAGGTTAATAAATTAGGCCCGTACAAAGGTTATGCTGAGAAGGCTCTTGGGCGTAAATTCATAACCAAGAAAACAGAAAGAGGGCTTGCTGTATGGAGAATACGATGAAATACAAAAGACTACCTTCATTAACTGTTAGGGCTGCAATTGCTCTCAAGGCTGAAGGGTTGAGTTACAGACAGGTGTCAAATCGCCTGAATGTGAGTTATGCGGGATTGGTCGCAAATGTGAAAAAAGCAAAAAGGAGAGAAAATGACTGAAAACACAGCATCAAGTGCAGCTACGATTGAATAGTTGGAGGTTAGATTAAAAACAAGAACAGATGCCTTGCGGGATGTGTATATAGCATTAGAAGAAAGCGCGAACAAAAAGGAAACAAGAGAGCAAGCTCTGCTCATTAGAAAACTGAACAGAGAGATTAAATCAATAGAGAGAGATGTAGAGCACCAGCGAAGGCTTAAGTAATCCTGTTAGCAAAGTTTCATAACCCGCAAAACTTAGCACCAGCCCTGACGGCCATATATATATTCAATGCTTTGATCTTGCCACCACCCAGCCACTGGGAGCCTTCACGTAAAGTCTTATCTGCGTATTTACGGAAATCTTTAGCCTCATTAAGTTTGTTTAATGCCTTATTGATATATCCAGCTTTTTTCATGCGCTTAGATTCTGCTTTCATCTCATACGCGATTCCGCACATATGATCATGGATCAAAAACGCTGGTAGAAAATCACGGTAAGGTGTAGATGCAAGACCCCATCCGACAACCGTATGAATGCTGCCACCGTCAGAAACAAAATTGACAGGACACGTATGCGTTTTTCCGTTAGATGTCGTGTAGTGTAAAGGTTGTGCAACTATACAATGCCGTTTGTCAAATTTATCAGCAGGAGGGATAATTAAATCACGCGGCAAATGAATATACGGATCATCAATCATATACGGATACAGAAATATTAAATATGGTGCTCCTGTGTACCCCTGCATAATCATACCCCCCCTGTAAACTTTGCCTTAATGCCCAACCAAAGAGCGCCCAGAAGTGCAAGAATCAATGCTGTTATTGTGACCTTTCGACCAGTACGCTTGAACTCCATCAATAGCCCGCCGAAATCCAATACATGCTCAAACTTGGCCCAGCCACCATTTGCCATTGTTTGCGCGAATCGGTGCATAGCTTGAACATCGTCTTCTGGAAGACTACATTTCGGTGCGACAACCTTTGTTGCATTTATGATCTGTTCGAGTTGATCCTGTGGTAATCTTGTTTCTGGCATTGTAATGTCCCTTTCACCCATCAGTTAATTTTGGTTACTCATTGTCTGAATTAATGCGAACAATTACAGGACTGTTATCGCCGGAACTAACTGTGACATGCGTGCTATTATCAGTAACGGGTTTATCTTGGCTTGTGACGATCGGAGTACCGCTGCTGTGATCAATGGTGCGCTTAATCACATAACCGCCAACCCCTGCAACAACGCCGCCGATATACTTACCCTTGTTGCGGCCAATATGGGAGCAGACGGCCCTTGGAGCGTTCTTGATTCGTTGCCATACCGTTGCACCCTCTGTCTCGGCGGCAACGCCAGCAAGGTCTATACCTGCTCTGATCGAATCATTATCTGCCTGAACATCAACAAGCGGCTCATCAGACTGCGCGAATACTGGTATGCAAAAAACAACACAAATTACCAACGCCACTAATGCTAATCTCTTCATTTGTATTCTCCTTTTCGTTTAAGTAATTCTTCCATCACATCAAATATCACTGTCGACACAATTAAGTCTTCGCCGCGTTTGGCTACTTTGTACGGTGGCAACAAATCATTCTCACGGATCGTTTTGAACTTTCTGGTCCCCGTAATGGTGCGAGGTGATTTCACTGTGCTGCCTCAACATCTTTGCTTATAGCAGTCTGCTCGTTGTCCCAATCTTCCAACCATTGAGGTTTCAGTGCAACTTTTAACACATCAGGTTTTATTCCCTTTACCTCAACCGCATTGGTATTGCTCACCCATGTCGCAATTTCCGCGTCCCGCTTATCAATATCATCCTGCTGATATGCATCCCATCGCTCGCTTGCCGTGTTTTTCTCTGGATGGATTATAGGTCCAGTGCTTATCGTTTTATATTGTGTGCGCGATACCCAACCATCTGAGTTGTCGATAGCATCGTACCATTCCTCACGCTGGAATATTTTACGCTCTCCAGTATAAACATTGAATGAATGGTCATACCCCATACCCGTTGCAGGATCATGTGCTGAAAGTTGCGTGAATGTACCAGCATCGTTCCATGCAAAAAGCTGTGTAGTACCACTGTTTGTGAATGCTACTATACCAGCATAACCAGAGATAACAGATACGCTGTTACTGTCCATTCCGAGCAGTCCATATACACCCCCTGTCCATTTTGCAACATCGCCCTGCTCCTCATCATCAATATAAAAAACATCACTGTTGGCCTTTAGATAGAAACCAGCATGACCAGCCGTTTTGTCATTAAACCAAAGGTAAGGCAAATCGGCAGAAAGAGTTATGTTTCCCTTTGATAATATTACAGCTTCTGGACTGTCCATATGGGAGTATATATTTCCGCTAGACTTAAAGAATCCTTTAGCAAAAGTGTCCCCATCTTCATCTACTCTGAACTTACTGCCATCACGATTAATATTAAAGATCGTAGTGTCACTTTGCATGACTGGCGGAAGTATGATATTTAATGCGCGCGAATTAGTGCTTGTTGAAGTATAACTGATAGTTCCGTCTCCATCATCAGTCCATAATCCGGGAGCATCTGCAAAATATAGATTTGTCTTATTGGTTCCCGTGGCGTAGGCTATCTGTCCTGCTGTTGGGGAGTTGGTTGCGGCAAGTGTGCCAGAGCCGCCCCCTGCCGCAATTGCTGTATCCATCTGGCCTTTGTTAACTCCGTCGGTGTCGGCTGTGCCTGTTGCTACATTAAGTATCTTATTGGTCTGAACACTCACTCCTGCGGATGTAACCTCTAAGATATTAGTGCCGCCTTGCTGAATGATAGTGCCCTTACCGCTACCAAGGCGTATTAATCCGGGATATGTTGCATGGTCTTCTAGGTACAAACCTATGCTAGCACCACAGATGAATCCCGGACCGAATCCCGACAACATAGATATTTCTATTGCTTCTGCATTATTTCCAGTACCGAGCTTATTAATGGTGGTAAGAGAACTGCCTTCATTCAGTGTTATATCGCCAACCTCAATGAATTGGTTGCCGTCCACGACAACATCACCACTCATAGTCCCACCACTTCTTGGCAATGCTGCATCAGCTTTATCAAGCGAAGCATTCACGCTAACATCAAGCGCAGTCTCGTCAACCGTTCCCGTCTGTATGTTCGCGCCGTTAAGGTTTGTCAGGCTGCCGCCTGCGGGAGCATCTGCAAAATATAGATTTGTCTTGCTGGTTCCTGTAGCGTAGACCATCTGTCCGGCGGTTGGAGCGTTGGTTGAAGCAAGTAAGTTCGCACTATATGCTTGCACATCCGTACCAATCACAAGCCCGATTACATTACCACTACCATTAACGCAACCAATATATGCTCCTGCACCTGTAGCCGCCGTGGGTGATGCGTCAGCGAATTGGCAGTAGTAGTTCTTGCCAGACATAGTGCCGCCGCCCGTACAGAAATCGACTCCAAATATATTGTATATAGCTGTGCCTGAAAAAGTACCCGCCTGACCAACGTACCTTCCAAACGTATTATTAATCGCTGTTCCCGAAAAAGTGCCAGAAAAACAAAGACCATCTCCAAACGTACTGTTTTTAATCGTTCCAGAAAATGTCAACTCTTGCCAATAGTCTGTATAATCCAATCCACTCCGACAATTATCAATCAGTATCCCGCCTGTATCGCTTGACATCTTGATATACTGACCCACACCAACATCCAATCCGCGAATCGTCACGTTATTCTCTAAATCAATAGTGTTCCCTGTCAGAAATACATCGCGTAATCCAGTAGCAGATACCACGTCAACATATTCATTGCTCAAAACTAAGTCGGCAGCGAGTGGATATGTCCCCGCATACACAATGAGACTTGCGCGGTTTGCAGAACTAATGGCTGATCCATTTGGAGTGAGTGCGGAAGCCGTCTGATACAACGTTGCCAAGGATTGCCCCGGCAGGGCAAATATGCTTGTGTTAGTACCGCTTGTGCTTAGAGTGCATACGTCTTGCAGGGTTTGTGATTCAGTCTGCACGGCACTATCAGCAAGATCATCGCTGGCCTGTCCCGCCGCATCAAGACTAATCTCGGTTCCGTTTATGTCAATGTTTGTACCGCCCGTATAGGTCGTATCCGTAACTACCCATCCGTTCGTATCGGCTGGCTGCAATGCGCTGTTCCATGTGTCGGTATCACTAGTCGTAATCGTATATGCCACACTCGCAAGCCAGTTCGTACTGTTGATATACGCCTGTGCAAATTGATTTGTCATTGTACTTGTAATTCCACGAGCAACAGAAGCCCACCAGTTAGTTGCATAAGTATAGGCGGTATTCCAATCGTCTCTGCCACCAAGCACAATGGTTTCGGCGTTGGTTGCGGAGATTCCTTGTGCGGCTGTAGCAAAACCTGTCGAATCTAATCCGTCTAACTTGTCAGCATCAAGACCTGATCCAGTACCATCATTGCCAGCGTCCCATAACAGGTTTGTTTCTATATCTGCAAATCCGTTTGGCTTTGATATCACCGCGAATGATCTAGTACTAGAACCATAGCGTTTGATCTCGGCGTAGTTGCCTAGATCGGTACAAAAGTGCAGCGCATCAGGTAATAACAAATTATAAATATCACAAGCTGAAGAAATAGTCTTAAACCCTTGATTGTCACCAGTAATGGATATCTGGTTAGTTGCAGTATCTCCACGACTCAAGATCGTTTGCAATGTTGCGTCTGCTGCTGGTAATGCCGTATCTGCTGTCGCTGCCCCTTCAGTCCATTTATTCGTATCTCCCACCGTAATCGTATATGCCACACTCGCAAGCCAGTTCGTACTGTTGATATACGCCTTTGACCATTCGTTCGTCATTGTGGTTGTGATATCACTGGCGATAGATGCAAGCCAGTTAGTCCCGGCGATGTATGCTTGCGACCACTCGCTGGTCATTGTGGTTGTGATATTGTAGGCTACAGAAGCAATCCAATTTGTGCTGTTGATATAGGCAGTCGCCCACTCATTGCTATTTGCAAGCACGATGGTTTCGGCGTTGGTTGCGGAGATTCCTTGAGCAGCCGTAGCGTAAAGACTGAATAAAGCATTTGTCAATGTCACATAATCAACCGAGACGGTCGTTGCCCCTGTCGGTCCTGTTACCAGAACGTAATCACCCGCGATAACTGTATCACCGCTGGCAGAATCAAATGCTCCGTCTGCTGTGAGCTGGTTGGTAAGGCTTACGTAATCGACCGCTACCGTGCTGACTCCTAACGGTCCCGTTACAGTAACATACGTGCCTGCCGTGACAGTGTTGGTGTAATGGGTGTCGCCTAAGCTGGTAGTAACCGGACCCCAACTTGTGCCGTCAAACCCTAATACCTCACCTAGAGAAGCCCCTCTAGCCTCTATAATTGCAGGAGGAAGCGTGAATACGTTGGTGTTTATAATCAGTGTTGCGCCAGTAGAGCCGAGCATATCCCCGCCCCATGCCGTGCTGCCATAACCAAGGGCAACCACTGTAACGCCTTCTGATTGCGTGTTGGTGCTTATCCATAAACTGTTAAGTATATTAACTTTGCCTTTTGAGAGTGTGTTGTATGCGGCAGGGTTGTTGGTTGAGTAGTGCATGAATTCCGCATAATAACGGCCCGTAGGCGGTAAATTGGTTCCAGAGAAAGCGATAGTCGCGTTTGATGTGACTGTAGCGAACCCTGCAATCTCGAGTTGTGTATCACCAGTTTTCTTTCTAGCCAGCCTGAAACCCACAACGTCACTAGATACATCTTTGTCGAATGTTATATCAAGAGCCTGATCATTGATAGCAGTCCAGTTCCACTCGAAATCAGCGTAATCAGTTACGCCTGTAGTGGTTAGTGACGCTGTAGTTGTATTAGTAGCTACTCCATAACACCGAGACAGGGACAATAAGATTAAAATAGCTATTGTTCGTTTCATTTGCGCTTCCTTACCTTTGATTTGAGTCTGTTCCGCACAATTCTGCGCGATATTTCCATAACATTCATAAGCTTTTTGATGTCTCGGTAAGCTGGATGCTCGTAATTAAACGACATTCTGGACGCTCTTGCAAGCGCCATCTTACCGGAATCTCTTATGTACGCCTGATATTCATCATCAGTCATGTAGTATTTCTGCTCCTGCCCACGCTTACCTTTCTTGATGGTAAACGATTTAGCAGGCTTAAAGAAGTATCGCGCTGATGCTGTTTCAGGGTCACGGCTATTTGTAACGAAACGCTCTCTGTCGTTCCAGTTTTTCAGCATCATATTAAGCTTCTGATTTGGAGCTATCTTGATTTTAAGACCTAACAATGATGCAATCTTGTACCCTATATCACTTGAAGGTCCAGCTTCCCCAACCCTCTTCACTTTTTGTCCCCAATAATCAAACTGTGGTGAAGGTGTCTTAATGAGTTTATTTAACTGTGGATGAGGCAAAGCTCTGAATCCCGTCTTGCGGCCCATGCTTACGAGCCAATCCTTTGAATAGGTCTCGCCTTTAGGTGTCAAATCTCTTGCATAAGGATCAAATGACCGCACTGTTGATCGCACAATGTTCGGAACCCATGATGCAGCAAAGCCGGAAGCCCATCTGGAAAGCGAATCAGGCTCTTCGATAGCCCGTATAATGTCATTCATTCCGCTCAGGAAAGTCTTGTCGGACATGGCTACACCAGTTGTGGCCCATATTTCAGCAATAGCTTTTCCGGGTTTTTCGCCTGCTTCAATCTTTCCCTTAGTTTCTAGTCCGTCAAGAATGATAGGCAGAATCGTTGCAAAAGGCTCAATACGACTGTAATCAATCATCTTGTCACCAATCCTGAAATGCATAGGCGGCATAGCCTGCTTTCTCTGGAACGCACCCTTACCTCGTGCAAACTTAAACGCCGGACGGCTACCTGTCATAAGTGGAAGCCAGTCTTCGTCGTCATCATCTGGCTTAGTAACCAAACTCTTGATGGCCATTACTAAACCCCATGCTATGATCTGCTCTGCCACATCGCTTGCAAACTCTTTGTTCTTGAAATCTATATACTTACCAGCGTCAGGGTTGTTGCTGCGCTCCATGGCGTTCTTGATGGCCTTATTGCCCATATTAACGATACCTAGCGGTGACATACGTAAGGATTGAGTAAAAATATTCATAGGAGTGTTAATAAAGGGCAGTACAAAATTACCTAAACCGTGAGGAATCGCTGATCTTGCTCTTGCAATCGGCTCACCGTACTTGTTCCGGTTCTGCCAAGTGTGCTCCAGTGCCGCTTCAAACGCCTCGACATGCAGAGGATTGCTGGAATCTGTTATAACCGAATCAACGAACTCCATGATCTGTGATTCCGAAGGATTAAAAGGCTTAACTCCAGTTTCGGGATTCATCAAGTCAACTCCACCTCTGGCTGCTATGTAATACTGGTTGGCGAGGTTTGTCTGGAGGTCAACCATTTTAGCAAATTCATCGCCAGCATTCAGGAATCTATAAGGAATCCTGATGATTTCGCCACTTTTGCCCTTGAATGAATGGAAAGATGAATCTTTATCAAGTTTTTGCCCATATCCGTTGTGTGTAATGATCGAAGCCTCTATGTCGAACGCTTCTTTTGCGATTTTCATAGCTCGTTTAGCGAATGTTCCGTGCATCTTCATGGTTAATCCCATAGAAGCGAGTGCTGTGGCAGGGTTTGTGCCTGAAAGAACGTCTGATATAAGCTTCTTAGGTCCGTACTCGTATGCGAAGCGAGCGTAATTGCTTACAGGGTTCTGGATTATTGTCGCTATGCCGGAAAGAAGACCGGCGGATTTCCACCATTCCACTGCTTTGTCGGAGGTTGTGGCCAACCTAGTATCAACGCCTCTCGCAAGTGCAGCCTTATACGCTCTGTTATCGAGTTCAAATGTATGGTTCCCATCAGCGTCAGTAACGTCATTAATCATGCTGGATGGTCTGCCAACGTCATTCCACAAGTCCTCTATAGCATCGTTGATCTTCTTGTTCGTTCCAGCATTCGCACCGAAGCGTTCGTTAAATCTTTTAGTTACTACCCTCAAGACGGACCGCTCCAAACTTTTGGCTCTAATTTGCGCTACATCAGCCTGTCCGCGAGACATAACTTCCTTCTGTCCTCTGGACGCTCTGGAGCTTCTTGATTCGGTTTTGAACTCTGCGCCCAATGCAACATCAAGATCGCTGCCTAAATCTAGTGAATTGGACGCAGCTTCCCCTCTGAACCGCTCCGAACCAACAAGAGTCACTTTACCATTGATCGTCTCATGCGTTGCACGGTGGCGCGATGTAGCACTTGAAGTCCTGTTCTTGTAAATGTCGTACCGTCTATTGATTTCAGCAAGAGCTTGACTGGCTCTAGCACTATACGTAGAACTCGGGTTTTGCAGATAATCATAAAGCGCATTAGCTACAGATATAAAGTGATCAGCATTTGTAAGCGTGATTCTTCTTTTGGAGATTTTGTCATATTCTTTCACAGCCCTGCGTATACCAAGTCCAGCTACTTCTTTATACCCGCCAGCGAATCCCTGTCGTCTTGCAGATGCATCAGCCTGTTCTGCTCTAGTGGATAGTCTCGGCTGCTGAACGACCTTGGCTTCTTCTAGTTTATTGAACAGAGTGTTGACTATTCCGATAATGGAGGTTTTGCGATCAGCCGAAATGCCAGACAAGGTTCTACTGCTGTCAATAAACTCTAAAACTCCTTCGCGGCTATCCATAGCATCCACATTTCCGTCCTCTTCAAATACAGCATCACGGAGTCCTGATATCATAGCAGTCTCTTGTTTGGTGAGACTGCGCCCAGTAGCAGCTTTCACCGCTTCAGTAACTTTCTCTACATTTGCCTCGCCTAGACCAGACTCTCTCTTTGTCTCTTCGGCGGCAATGATGTCATGGAAAGTGCTTGCTTCTCCGCTAATGCTACGGTCAATGGAGACCTTTTTTCCATCAGTGCGTTCAGCGTTGATGAATGTCCTAATATGAGTCTTCATGCCTTCCATAAACGCAAGTCTGAATGCGAGAGAATTTTCAGACAGTTTCATCTGATCCTCGCCTTTTAGCGTCATGGGCATTGCCCGGGGATTATCGGACTTTTGCAGCTTGATAAGGCTGTCACGCAACTCTTGCATTCTAAGAGCCTTGCCTTTGGGCTTTACGCCTTCAAGCATAACAATATCCTGTGTCGATATTCTGGTCATTAGATTGGCTATCAAATGCTGGATATTGGCTATGCTTATCTTGGACGAGACATTTTTTTCGCCTTCCTTGAAGGGGAGATAGTTCTTGGCCCTGTTTACGAGATAGCCTTCATTTCCGTAAGTCGTCTGCGCCCATAGCTTGTCTGAATCAGTGATAGGGCTGGCTTTGGCTGGTTTGTCAACCCACCAGCTTGACACATTTCCGTTAATCCTCTTGCGGTAAGTCTGACCCTTTTCCCATTTACCAGTAGTCTCGGACGGAGTAAAGATCATTACTTTTCCGCTTGTACTTAATCTGGATACAGGGATTTGTTCAACAAAGTAACTCTTGCGCCTGCCTGTAGCATGGAATATCACTTGACCAGAGATGTCTTCAGTTTCCGTGAATTCGCTCTTAGCGAACTTGCGCTTGCCTTGGCCATAGTAAAAATCAGCATCCTCGGAAGTATAAGTAAATACACGCACCTTCTTCTTGAATCCGCGACCAGTAGAAATCCTTATGACTCCGCCTTTATTAAACTGCTGCTCTGCGGCTGCTATTCGCTCGTCTTTAACCTTCTGCTTGTCTGCTGCTGCTTCGTTCCGCTTACCTTCATTACGCTCTACGGTCCTCTGCTTCTTATCTTCGCGCCTGTCTTCGATCTCGGCCTTACGCGCACCAGCTTGACTAACTTCGAGTGCATCTTTAGCCTTCTTTCGCTTAGAGCGCCATTCCTTTATCAGTCCGTGTTTCTCAGCCCACATCATAAGGTCTCTGCGATTGCCTTTTATAACATCAAAATTGACCATAGCCTCGTCCATAGCAATAAGGACTGGATCAGGAATCTCGTCAAATCGTTCAGCGTGAGTGCCTCTAACATCAGCCAGAGCTTTTTTGACTCTACCCTTCATGCTCTTCCTCTCGGAAGGTGATAGTGTTCTGGTGTAACTAGCATCAAGCTCGATCTTTTCGCCTTTGCTTGACAGTAGCGGGGTTTGCGGTTCTGTGGATTTTTGTTTTTTGGCGTTAAACACCGCATTAACAGCCTCATCAATAAATTCACCAGCAGGCTTCCATGAGTCAATGTTATCGCTATTAGTATCGTTGTACCACCATTTTGATGCTTCTGGATTGAAATGGGAAGACATGCGAACAGTCTTATCTCCGATAGTTACTACCCATTCTCCGTCCGATGCAAAATCTTCACTTTTCTTCACTGTTCCATTTAAGGCTTTAACCGTGCTTTGAAGAGTGACGCGTGCCTTATTTCGATCCTTTGCACTGGACGCTGGCTTCTGCTTGATGGTAGCCGGAGGACCACCCCTAGCTCTTACAAAATCTGCACTGTTCTTCTGAAACTGTCTTTCTCTTTGTAACTCCAGCTTCTGCTTCTTTGTTAATGTCCCATTGGCTTCACCTTCTAATAGCACTTTATTTTTAGCTTGTCTTGCCTCAAAAACCTTATTTGATGCATCAATCGCCTCTTTCGACTGAGGAACTATGCTTGAAATGGAGGCAGCAGCCTGCTCCTCGGCAATCAGTTTGGCATCACTCTCAGCCTTAGCTTCGGCTTCTTTCTTGGCTTTTGCCTTTTTCCGGCTCTTCTGTGTTGACTTACGAGCTTTGATTCTAGCCTGATATGCAGCCTCATTCTTGGCTTTCTGCTCGTCGGTGGCGTTCAGCGTTTCAAGTACACTTACGTTTTTAGCTACAGTAGCCTTCTTTTTGACGCTTCTGGACTTGGATCGCGCCTTTGCGGAAGCTAGTTTTCTTGCAGCCGTAGCTTTTCGCCTGA
>Ga0307928_10000398_pt1 | contig 33071 bp, 56 predicted proteins | sample AceLakmetagen232_FD_201815 | JGI IMG/M metagenome (GOLD analysis project Ga0307928, IMG submission 201815) | Saline water microbial communities from Ace Lake, Antarctica - #232 | ecosystem: Environmental > Aquatic > Non-marine Saline and Alkaline > Saline | place: Antarctica: Ace Lake... | reverse complement strand
TCAATCAATTCGGCAATATCCGGCTCATCGTAGTTATTTTCGATCGTAATCTGCTTTTCCAATTCTGTTAGTAACATGATTTTTCTCCTTTTTAACAGTACACAATTGGTTTATCATTGGTCACACAATCTGCGATTTGTTTCCAGCTTGTTTGAAAATCAATCTGACCTACTGCCGAAAAATTTATACACACAGTAGCAAATGTGCATTTTCTGCCTTTTGTCTGCCCCATGTATTCCGTGTCTGGCATTTTAACTCGGACCCGGGGCAGTTTGTCTTTGGCCTCTTTCTCAGTCACTATTTTTCTCCTGTTCAAAAGTAATTTTTGTTACCAACTAAAACAACAATATACTACGTATCGTATGCTGTCAACCCTGAAAATAGAAAATATGGCCTATTTTTTGAAAATACATGAAAAGATAAGATAGGCTAAATAGATAATGGGGTTGCAAAATGATTAACAATATGGTAAGATCGGTCGATAAGAGCCAAAGACGCCTACCGTCCAGGATGTTAAGATAGGCAATATAGGCTAATTGGATAAGACAAATAGGTAGGATAAAGTAGAAAATTCTCTATTTTCATTTAGGAAATTCTCTATTTTCATTTAGGAAATTCTCTATTTTCATTTAGGAAATTCTCTATTTTGATTTAGAAAATTCTCTATTTTGATTTAGAAAATTCTCTATTTTGATTTAGGAAATTCTCTATTTTCATTTAGGAAATTCTCTATTTTCATTTAGGAAATTCTCTATTTTGATTTAGAAAATTCTCTATTTTGATTTAGGAAATTCTCTATTTTCATTTAGGAAATTCTCTATTTTCATTTAGGAAATTCTCTATTTTCATTTAGGAAATTCTCTATTTTGATTTAGAAAATTCTCTATTTTGGTTTAGGAAATTCTCTATTTTCGTTTGTCAATTTCTCTATTTTTCAAAAACTGCTGAATTGTTCGACGAATCATCCTTATGCGAAAATTACCAAACCACCCCTTCCGCAAATCCTCTTCCGTCAAATCCACTAAATCCCGCAACCAAATCACCCCAAAACGATCTTCTAATTGATTCAGACAACTATATGACATCCCATATTCTTCTAGTATAGATACCGGAAGATCGAGATATTCTTTAATAAGCAACTGATTAACTATTCTCATTGACACAAAAACCCTTTTACTGTATATTACTTGATTAGCTTATCTGCCATGCGTAGAAAAAGTTCCGCTATCGTGATTATTGACGATATGCAGCCGTTTTATACCCGGCGGGCCTCTGTTAAAGGATTATTCCTCTATTATGCTATCTCTCGCCGGGCCTTTTTTATCATGTAAACCCATCGGGCCTCTACTACAAAGTATGATCACTTCGATGGGTCTTTTTTTAACCTGTACTGTCTTAATGTTTCTATTACGTTAGCTTTTTGTTCTTCTGATAATTTGCGTCTTTTATATGGTTTCATAAACGCAATAACTTCATCGAAATGCACAACATCAAATAATATATTAGCTCCCTTATCCCCGTATTGGTGCATTTTCATAAATGGAAGCTTCCTCATTCTATTGATTATAATAGGATGATTATCTACACAAGCGGCTAACGTAGTTTCTCCCCAAGGACAAATATGTCCCATTCTACACGGCACAATAAAATTCCAAGGATCAGAAGAGCTTGTTTTAATTTCTTTTTTAACCCGCCACTTCTTACCATATCGTTCTTTTAAGTTAATGCAATCCATCACAATTCCTTTCAAATTGTCTTCTTAGCTTTCTTACGGTCCTTTTTGTACGCCTCAATCACAGCCTCCGCTGATGCGTCTAAGGCTACTTTTTCATTTTCCGTTAAATCAGACCAACGCACGTCTTCCATTCCATCCCTAAAATTCTTGTAATAGCTTTCATTATTGATCTGTCCATAGGTTTTTTTTGTATCTGATTCTTTTTTAACATATATTAAATCTAAAACCTCATCAGCTATTTGAGAATAGTACACACTAAGAGACCACTTCGATACATCATCAGGCGTTAGTTTATATTTCTCAGCAAATTCTGAAATAGTTCCCTCTGTCAAAGCCATAACAAATTCTTTCAATAACTTTGTCTTCTTCACAATAATTTTCCTTTTTCAAATTAAAGAATGTTTTCCAAAATTTCATCAAGTTCAAACTCAACAAACTTCACCTTCAATCGAGGATCAACCGATTCTACTTGCTTCACAACCGTTCTAATAGCCGTTTGTAGATTCTCTGCTTCTCGGGATACATGAATCCAATCCTCCCCACACCGTCCACCACAAAAACAATCATCACACCCGGCATCATATAATCTGTTTGTCAAATCCTCATCAATAATTGCCGGACCTGCTAATTTCAAAATAAATTCGTAAGTTTTCATATCAAATTATCTCATGCACAACTAGAAAATTATAATCAACAATACCATTCGGATAACCAAGTACATCTGCCAGAGAAATCCTGGAGGCTCCTATGAAAAAACCAGACTTATCTTGAATAGAAAAATAAGCATATTCTTTCGTCCTAAAAGCAAACCTACGTTTCTTCTTAACCGCTGGAAGAGAAACTCGCAAATCTTTAGGTTTTAATGTTGTTTGTAAAATATCTTCCCAAGACTCATTATTAGCCTCCAAAGCCTTATCTACGTCAGCCATCAACTTTACTCTTCCCATTTTTCTTTTCCTCTCATTCTATTTCAATTACTTTTCCTAGAGCAAATTCGGGGTATGCTTCTATATCCACACAAAGCACAAACTGAACCCCCAACTCCTCCGACAATTTTAACAACATCTCTCGCACCCTGGCTTTATTCTGATCTCCTCTAACACACTTACATGGCTCATCCAAAATCAACAACCGTCTTCGTTTTGGCTTAGATAACAAAATAACCGCCAACCGTAACGCTAATGAAGCCACATCAATAACACCACCACCAACCTCATCAAGAGGATTACTCAACCTCATACCATCTCGAATAAATACCAATTTAGCCTCTGTTTTACCTCTTTTCTGCTCAAACTCTATCACAAACTCGTAAGGATCATCAAATACAGCATTCAGACACCTCGTAACGACGTTGCTTATCTGTGTATGTAATTTCTGTTGTATTGTCTGAGCGACCTGCTGAGCGATGCTCTGGGCGTCCTGAGTGGCTATTAACTTACAAGTACATTGATCCAACTCAATCTCTTCTTTTTCTTTTATTGCTACAGCCTGTTGCTGATTAAGAAGAAGCTCAGTAGTCTTTTCTCGATATTGTGTTAATGTTGTCATACTCTATCACCATCACCAATTGCAGATAATTCTCTTTTATTTGTTTTGACATCATATCGACTTTTGATAAGAATACCACTACTTCCACTCGTATAATGATAACCCGGAACTGCAAAATCTGCTGTATCTTCATTATCTTTTGCAATAAAAACATCAAAGAAATCATTTCCAGAATCTACCAAACGACAAAAGCCATCCCAAGCATCAAAAATTTTATCTAAATACTCTTTATCAGTTTTTGCTAATTCTGTTTTCATTTTCATATTATTCTTTCTTAAATGTTTCAACAATCATACCGGAGACACCTGTAACATCCATAGCAAAACAACTCGCAATACTACAAGCTGATTCCACTAATTCAACACTTCCCAAAATATCATAACAAAAAGAAAGTTGTCTTAAGCTCCAAGGTATTCTTTTTGCAAGCTCTGCCAACTGTTCATCTTTTGATAATTCTGTTGTCACTCTAATACTCCTTTCCATTTACTCTATCTACTCATACCATAGACGAATATAAAAAACCTTATAATCAAGACTCTCTCTCAGCCTGAAATCCAAGTGTCTTGTCCACCAACCAAATCGTGGAAAAATCAAATATTTTATTAAATTAGAAAATGGTAAGAAAAATGATAACTCAGGATCATTTATTCTATCTTGATGAACAATAAAACCCTCCTCATCCATTCTAACTTTCATCAATAAACCACTATTATCCTCCCATTGTTTATTACTAATTTCTAACCAATAACTTGTAGCTTTTTTAGGAAAAACAAAAAATTGTTTTAATCTTCTCACAAAAGCAAATGAAACTTGTATATCTTCTGATGAAACTAAAATACCACAATGATTTATAAGTCTTGGGGACATAATAACTTGAGTTTTCATTCTAACACCTCTTCCCATTTATCTTCGAACTCGGCTAATTGAACCTCAAACTCATCCTCTTTCTCTTTCACTTCTTTTTGTAATTTCTTAATCTCTTTCTCCGCTTCTTTTATATTGGTAAATCCAAACTCATCTTTCAACTGGCCCATAAGCTGATCGTACGCACCCTCGGCCTTATCAGCCTCCCGCCTTAGTCGATCTACATTATCTTTCAACTTCTCATATTGCTTTACATCAATTGACATCTCTATTCTCCTTTGCTGTTTTTCGTAACATAAAATCCCTTACATTCTTTGCTTTACTGATTATTTGTTCAAAAGAACAACAACCAGAAATATCCTCAGACTTAACACCCTTCAATTCTTTATCTTTGCCATTGTATATTCGTCTATCAACCTCAGCCCATTTTCCCGACAAAATCAAGTGTACTGACGTCCTAGAAATATCACACATTTTAGCCAGTTTAGCTTGATTGTAATTGTATTCTTTTCTGAGTCTCCACACCTCATCCACAATTGGTTTTGTTATTTTCCCAAACGGCTTCCTCTTAGGAAACGGAGTCTTTATTTTCTTCATTAGCTAAATCCCATGTCTTTCTTACTTTTTCATCCAACTCATCCCAGGCAGGCACCTTAGGATATATAAGCTGCTTTATCCAAGATTCATAATGTTTTTGACCCGAAGATTTTTCTTCTATAGGCGTTGCTAAATAATATTGTCTAAATTTATGTGGCCCATCACAAATCAAACATCCCACACCCCCATCTCGGTGACTATATTCCCATTCCCAAACTTCGGGTGTGTACTTATGTAAAGCCAGTGCAGGACATGAAAAATCCTCAGTTTCCTCAACAACAACTTTATCCTCTTCGTCAACATCACCCGTAGAAAAATCTCTAAAATAAGAAACATATTCTATTTTATATTTTGGCATTATTTCTTTCCCATGTAATACATAGCTTCAAATGGCTCCCATTGTGCCCAGGAAGACCCATCTGACTTGTATACTATTTGAACTTCTTTTCCAAACAACAAAGAATGTGCTCCCCATAAAAAAAACATTCCCTTTTCACACTTTACAACTGTTTTTGTACTATTACCAAATGATCCTTGAACTATTTGAATATCAACAATTTTACCCAACGGTTCTATAGAAACAATCGTAACCAATTCTTCCTCACAACATCCAATACACAACAATAAAACAACACAAAATAAAAATTGTTTGAACATTTATCCCTCCATAGATTCTAATAGAATAGTCTTAGTCATATCTGACACCTTATTATCCTTTATGTATCGAAGAATTACTTCCCTAAAATCTAAAGAATCCATTCCTAGATTTTCTAACTCTGCCATAAACTCCGTTAATTCCAAATTATCTTCTTCTGTTTTCTCGTCCACCTTCTGAATCTTTATCCACTTATCTTCAGAGGTATCTAATTTCACGGTACCAAAAGAAGCGTCCCCATATAACAACCCCACGGTAGGTTTGTATTTCTTTTCATCAGCTTTCCTACGAATAAGACACCCTGGATTCAAAATAGAACAGTCTCTAGTCTTGGCTGTAAACGATATGTGATTATCACCAAAAATAGCTGCATCAAAACCAAGTAAACTATCTCCTAAAGACGATATATTGCTTTCTTCTGGGGCTCCGGGATATCCACACCTATTTCGCCACAAATATTGATGTATAATAGCAATATTCAATACTCCCCCCTCTGAAATTGAAGTCCCTTTTACTTCATATCCCCACGGAAATCCCCACAACCTTAGTTTGACACCTTCATCATCACCACTTTTTATATCAACCGACTCCTCAGGGGCTAAATTAACAATCACCCCCGCTTCCACCAACGTCCAATAACTGGTTTTTTGTATGTCTGCATAAGAATGGTATCTCTGATCGTGCTGCCCGCTGATGCAATACATTTGTGGAAGATGTTTAATTGCGAAGTTGGTAATTTCCGAGCAACTTCCACATTTATCAAAAACATCCCCGGCACACAAAATAGGAACATCTCCATATTGTTCTTTAAGGTCAGTTAATTGGCCCAAGACCCTAGCCATAGCATCGTACCAAGAGGGTTCTGCTGATCTGGCTACAGGGCATTTGTGAGACAGATGTATATCAGACACACACAGAGCAATAACCTGTTTATTTCTCGGCACTGCCTTCGGTTTTTCTTTTTTCTTCATTTTTTAACTCCTTTCGACATTCAATATCTCCCTCATCAATCAATTTTTCTATTACTATTGGTATTGTAGTCCCATTTTCACAAACCTGTATTACTCGATCCTCTTCCCCATCTGAAATTGTCAAACTAACAACTCCATTAGTCAAAATTTCAGCCTCAAACACCCACCCATATTTAAGAATAGACTTAGCTTTAATTTCTGTATCTCCATCAACAATAAACTCAATTTCCTTTTTATCACCATTAGGCAATAAATATTGTGTAAATGGCAATGCAAACATACTTCTATTCTCCTTACTAAATCTCAGAACCACATAACGGGCACAACCCACCCATTTCCTTTTCCAATCGCTCCTCAGCCAACACCAACTCTTTCTCTACTCTATTATCTGTTAATTTTACTCCCGAATTGACGAAATTCTCTAAATTTTTCAAAAGTTTTTTATTTTTTTGGATATTCTCCACCAATCGAGACAATTTTCTAATATCAGGAATCTTCTTTTGCTTCTTTTTATCCTCTATTTTTACCAACTTAACCAAACTACTGAGATGATCTAAACGATAACTCTGCTCACCAACGTCCTCCACCAATTGTGACAAACCACCCAAATTCGGTACTTGTACTTTCATCCTCTGTTCTTCAATTTGGACTGATTCCACCAAATCCTGAATACTAATAAGACTTTCTCGGACCTCAATAGCTTCTGTTCCCCGTTTTGCAAGCCCAGAGGCACTTAAATGAGCTTTTAAGAGCCTACTAGCTTTTTTGTGAGAAAGTATAGCCTCATTCATCAAGTCGCTTAAACAGGCCATTCTGGTCGACCTAGCTTGATTTTCTTCTTCTGCTATCTCTAAGACCGATAAGTCCTTTTCTAGCTGATCTACGTATTGAAGACTCTCTACTTCTTCAATAACCGTTTTTAATCTTTCCTCTACTACCTCTTTTGTAGCCTTAGTCTTTCTCATCTTAGAGGCTATATTAGCAGAAACGGTATCTATGATATCCAAATCGGCTATTTTGTTAAGTCGACGAGCTACTTCCCCGGCAGTTTCACAGAAAAAGAAAGGAGGATCATGCTGAAAGGCAAAATTCTCCTCTCCCAAATTCATAATACCATCAACTTGAGGTGGTACGTCATTCCCAAAAGCGACTAATCTCTGTTTATCCACGATGTAGAGATTTTCTTTGCCTCTCTTCCGTTCTAAAACACTCTTATCCATCTTTAGTTTGACGGAGACTTCCTTTTCTCCATCTTTTATGAAGCCATCACCACGGGGCCGGTTGAAAGCAATCCATTTTATCGCTCTTAGAATTGAAGACTTACCTACATCCGACTCCCCGACGATGGCAGTGATTTTTTCATCAAACTTGACTTCCAAATCTGAATGCTTTTGAAAGTTATTTATTTTTAATCTTGATAACATTTTTCAATCCATGATATTCTGTTCTGGTATACTATTACAAAACTCTCGATAACTCTTCTCTCGATTTAGCCAAAATTCTTGTGACACTTTCGTATAATCAGTTAATTTTTGAGCTAATTGTTCATCAATCTCCATTCTTCCTGCATACAAATCTTCCATTTCTAAATGTGTAAAATCAAGCCACTCTGCCGCCTGATTCAATGCCTGTTCCTCTACTGTCTCACGAAATGTTTCTCCCGGAGGAACATTATAATCTGGTTTGAATTCATACTTAGTCATTTTAATTTCTTTCTGCCATTGTTAAATAAATTTGAGTTACTAATTTAGGAAGATCATCCAACCGAACAACCACCAACCAAGGCTTTCGACTCCTACGATGAGCTACTATAGGCACATCTTCACCACAATCATCAATAGCCTGCTCCATAGCCTTATACAACGATAAACTCTCGGTCCTCTTACACTCCCAATAAACTCCAGGAATAGCAACCACTACATCAGGAGAATCAGGACTACCACAAAATTGCTGACCCCGCCTAGCCTCAACTTTTAACACCCTTTCAATTTCATGGACAAGTTCTAGTTCCCCATTTTTTCCTTTTTGCTTTGAATTAATTTTACCCATTTTATAATCCTTTATTAACCTCTACAAAAAATTTCCTAAATATTTCTATTGTTCGAACAACTACAACCATAGACCCAGAAACAGTTACATCAAATGTAGTAGTAAACCATCCTGTTTTTGTTTCTTCCCATTTTATATCTCCCCCAACCGCTTGTACTTCAAATCGAGCACCCAAAAGTAATTGTCTTCCCCTAAACGTCATCCAACTAAAGATAAATTTTTGACTTCCTTTCCTATTCTCATCACCCATTATTTTGTTCCTCTACCAACTTAATACTTCTCAAAATAAATTGTATGTCCTGACCAAAAAATAAGGATGTTTCACGATCTCCCCAACAATCACCATAGAAACACTGAATTTCATCATTAGCAATAAATTCAATCTCAAAATATCTATTACCATGTTCCCACTCAAATTGAACTCCACCACTTCGAGTTGGATTAACATGTGGTTTACTTGTGTCAGAAGGTAATGCAGCAACTAAATCTATTAAAAATGAATAAGCAGAACACAATATAATTCTTTCGTCTGGTTTATCTGCATCATCACCATCCCAACCAGCTTTCAATTTGCTGATCGCTACTAACTGCTTACAAACAAGTGGAAACCAAGAAACTTGATCTTCTATCCACTCACACATCTTAGGCATTTTTGCATGTGTTGTCCACCCAGAAGTAACAATTTTCATTTTATTTTTTCCTTGGCTTAACGCCTTTTACTCTTTTCCTTAATGACCTCATACCACAATCTTCCAAAACCTTTGCCCAAGATTCTTCACTAATGTTATCTTCCTTCAATTCAAATTTCAAAGTTCCAGCCATAGGCAAAGTAGTCAACACAGTATTCCGTTCTATGAGACAAGAGCTATTCTTAATTGATTCATATCGCTCAGTGCCCTTCTTCAATAAGCCTTTCAAATACTTTATAGCTGATTTTTCACCAACACCATGTACACCTGGAATATCATCCGAAGAACAACCTCCGATAGCCTTTACTTTTGCCCACTTGTTTGGAGGTATCCCATATTTCTTAGCAAAACCCCGTCTATTCAACAATGACTTGCTTATAGGATTCCACACACAAATATCTTTATCATACAATAATTGATACATATCTTGATCGGTAGTAACTATAACTATTTTGTCCCCTTTCCACATATTATAACATACCGACGCTATAATGTCATCCGCCTCAAAACCCTGTTGCCATAATAAATTCTGGAAACCAATTTTAGGCAAATAATTATCTCGTAACTCTCGAACTTGATCTCTTACGCCTTTTCTAGCCGCTTGCTCATCTTCGCTTAATATATGAGTTTTTGTTCGTCTTGATTTTTTATAATCAGGAAAAATTTCTAATCGTTTATCATACCCGGCATCAAAACAAAACACAACCTGCTTCGTATTAAATAAATCTTGGAGGTTGATAATATCCCTAAAAATACCATATAAAACACCCGTATAAGCTCCCTCATACGACAAATCACCCGTACTATACAATGCTCGATAAGCAAGACAATTGACATCTAGTATTAACCAGGTGTTTATTCTGTCATCAGTCATACTTAGATTTCCTTTTCAAACAACTTGCCTTTTCAATATCTTTCCAAGTTTTAGTAACCAACGCTACTAACTTTTTCTCCAAATCATCTTCCTCTATTTTATGAATCAATGTCTCTCGCTGCATGGTCCCCTCTTTCAACAGACCAGAAGCAACAACTTTCGTACCAGATTTTTTCCACGTGCCTTCCTCTATTAGATAATCAACACATGATCCAATATCGTCAATACCATGAGAATATAAAATAGGAACTTTTATAGATGGAGTTCTTCCAGTAACTCTATTCTTCTTTACCACAAGCTCACAAACAACACCCAAATCCCTCTTCTTTCCCTTCACCACTTTCGTAATAGATTCTTTAACTTTCGACCAAATTTCCAAAGTAGTATAAAACTTTAGAGCATATCCACCACTTCGGGTTTTACCTCCGGCCATAAAACCTAACTTATCTCTTGTCTGATTGATAATTATCAGAATACTTCCGGTATCTTTCAATCCCTTCAAAACATTCCTCAACCCAGATGAATTTATCTTAGCCTTACCATCAGTCATTATTCCCGTTGTAATCTTACCTTTTCGACTAGCTTCTTTACGTTCTTCAAATTTAGCTCCTTCGGCAACACTCGACAAGGCATCCATACTGTCCAAAATATAAATGAAAGGTACTCCCTCTTTTACAGCATCATCTACATGAAAGTAAAAATCCTCAAGTGTACTACTATAAACAGACTCGCCGTCTTCCATTCGAGGAGGTTCTATTTTATCAGCAACCCCCGCACCAAAAAACTTAGTAAGATCCATCAAAGCCCCACCCTCACCATCATCAAAAATGAATCGGTAGTCTTCGAAATGCTTATTGATATTTGCTTCAGCTAAACAAGTCAAAGACAAAAACGTCTTACCACTTGTACTATCACCCACAATCTGAAAATAATGTCCCTTAAAAAACCCACCATTAGGATTTCCGGTACATGCTAAATTAAGCAGTGTACTACCAGTAGACAATAGGTCATCTTCTGAATATGTGACCGTTGCTGTTTTTTCTCTTTTTTGCAACAACGCATCCACCGCATCTTTTGTTTTAATCATTTACAATCACCATCACATCATACGTATCATAACAAGGATTTACAGTTTGTCCCACTACATAAATATTCATCTTACTTTCCAATTCTCTATATAAAAACCATGTTTATCATAATCAGCATACTCCATATATCTAAAACCTCCCCTAAATACAATTTGATTTTTTTCAACTTCCAAAATATGCCACTAATTAATAGGAAGTCCTGTAACCCCATTAATGCCGGTATTCACCCCTAACACAGCCTTATCTATTAAAAAAACAACAGAATCAGATCCATCAATTAAATCATAAGCTCCACCAGCACTATCATAATATGTACCAGCAAACAATAAATACTTCATTCTATCCTCCAATTCTCACCAATTGTTTTAATTGTTCTTCTACAACTTCCACGGTCCTCTGCCAATCCTTACACTCCGAATTTTGCTTTCTAGGTACTAACAATGCAGGACCACCAGCCTCTCTATAAACATTCACATTCACGTCCGAATCATCAATCAACAAAGTATCTGGCTTAGCCAATCTTGCTTTACAATCTCCTATCGTGGCCTTTGGGTGAGAGTGTAACAAAAACAAAGACACATTCTCTAATCCCAAATCAGCCCTATGTTTTTCAAGCCACATTATTTTACCAGAAGCAGCCCCAGGACATCTACTAACATCACTCAACAAATCAACTCGACATTGTAAAACATCCTTAATCACCTTAATTATTTTAACAGCATCCGACATAGGTTTCAGATCATACCAAAAAAAATCACACTTCAACGGCTTTTTCAATTCAGCAGGAAAAACATCCACTGAAGGAAAAAAATCATATTGTCCATACATATTAGGATCATCATAAGGTACTGGGATATTATGATACTTACAAAAACCAGCCACAAAATTAACCAACACTCCATCCATATCTAATAATACCGTTTTTATTTTCATTTCTTATCCGTTATTTATTCTTTCTTTCGCTATTTTACAATATTTTGATTCTTTTTCAATAAGAATAAAATTCCTATTCAAATTCTTACAAGCTACTCCAGTAGTGCCACTTCCAGCGGCAAAATCTAAAACCAACTCACCTTCGTTGGTGTATGTCTTGATTAAATATTCCATTAGGGCTACTGGCTTTTGGGTGGGGTGGACTTTGGCTGTATCAGATTTAACCTCTATTATAGATCTTGGGTAGCCTGTCTTTGTCTGGACGTAATCAGCTTGTTTGATTTTTGAGGGCCTGTGGTCGCTATGAGCTTTACCTTTGCACTTTATATTACAATCCCGTAGCCCTTGTGGGTTGTATGTCATTCTAATCTTGGCGTTCTTAGACGTACCCCCATAGCTGAAAACAACAATGTCCTCATGTTCGGTTAAAAATCTATATGGTGCTTGAGCAAAATGGCACACTTTCGACTTCTTCCACACAAGAGAATACTTAAACATCTTCATATTAGACGCTATAAGGGTTGTAGTGAACGGCTGGCTGGCTGTCATAACAATAGCACCATTGGATTTAATCACTCGTTTCAACTGTTCCCACATTGGCTCTAGTAGTATAATTGAATCCCACTTACACACAGTTGTGCCATAAAGCTAAGGAGGGTCTGCAAGAATCATATCCACCGAGTGGTCAGGGATAATTTTCATTACATCAAGGCAGTCACCTTGGTATAACTCAAATCCTTGCAAACCCAAATCTCCTATTTTATTAAACATAAAAATAATTCTTAATATTTCCTTTAATAAGATTCCATTTTATTTTCACGAATACTACCATGCTTTCGTGAATTATCCCAAATCCTTAATATCAAAGTAAGCACTAGGAGATAACTTACGGCGGCCTTCCATCTTCCCATGATAATTATATCGGCCTTTGATAACACAAATCTGTTCTACATGAAAATAATCCCGTTGCGACCAAATGACCGACCAACCATGCTGCCAGTCTGGAGCGGTGACATACTCGGGATTTAATGTACACATACACCCATTTTCCCAAGCCCCATAATGATCTGAAACATCCCGATGATAAAAAGAACCTAATCGGTGAGTATGTCCATGAAGTACATTACAACCAAACTTCTCAAAATGAGCCTTGGCCGATGCTCCACTCCACTTGCGAACTAATTGTCCATGCGTAAACAACAACGGACCCACTCGATAAGGCTTATCTTGTTCTACATATTGAATATTGTGTTTCTCAAAATCCAACAACTTATCCAAATTCAAAGCCCTTAAACTCTCCAACGCCTTTGCATCACTTCTCAAATAACGACGTAATCGAAATTCGTGATTTCCTTCACTGTAAATAATCTTAGCATCTGGAGCTACATCTCTTAACTCTGCCAAAAATCTATTCACAGCATCCAAATCGTCTTGAAGTGTAGCCTTTCTACTGACATCCTTATCGAATTTTGATAATGTGTAAAAATCCCCAATATCCCCAAGGAGATGGATGAGTCCGGGCTTATGATCCTTCACAAAATTAAAGCCCATTCTACAAGCCAGATTTGACTGAAATGGAATATGATGATCAGAAAAAGCAACACTCAATCGTCGATCTACTTTTAATTTACTCACACTATACATCCTTTTCGAATAAAACTAAAAAAGATGACGGCACTTCGGCCTAGAATAGGGGGAAAGAAGCTCAAAGTACCGCCACCGATCACTAACTACTCATCATCCTCACCCCAATCATCATCGTCATCATCATCTTCATCCCATTCCTCATCTTCAGGCTCTGCTTCTTTAGGTGGAGCTTTCTTAGTCTTCTTCTTTTTAACAGAAGGCTTGGGTTTTTCTTCCTCCTCCTCTACATCCATTTTAACCACATCCGAAACAGAAATTGCCTTATGCAGTTCTCCACCATCATCCTTCAGAAGCAAGGACGTTCCATCTCGACTAACCCTAGAAATAGTACATACACCCAAATCCTCATGGTCAACAGTATCACCCTTAACCAGACCAGAATCCTCGGCAGTCTGAATTTCCTCTTCCTTCGGAGCATCCTTTTCAGGACGTTCATCATTGTCTTCGTCGATTTGAAGAAAGATAGACTTCAACTTATCATACTCTAAAACAATTAAAATGGAATCCAAATCAATCGCCTTATCAATAATATCCTCGGCATAAGGCTCTTTCCTCGGTTTGAAATTGATATTTCTGACTTCACTATAAGAATTTCCATCAAAACTCTTAGCCTCAACACCCAATTTCAAAGTGAAACCATCTTCAATATCGGCAAAGTATTCGTAACCATCATCCTCATCGGCGTTAGCAATTGTATCAATCAATTCCTTGCCAAACAGGTGATAACTAATGTCCCACAACTGAATACCTTCTCCAGGAGATTCTGTATCAATAACATTCCACAATTGACGACGCTTAGGACGCAATGAGTTAATCAAAACCTTATCCTCACCGGCATCCGACAACTCCTCCACCTTCTCACAAATAGGACAAGGCTTATTATGTGTTTTTGCAGGACAAACATACGAATTATTATTAGGCCCAACAGGTTTATGCACCCAATAAGTACGCTCATACCAATCATCCCCCTTATTGGCTTCAGGATTATCATCACTTTTCACCACATAGGGAATCACATCAATTCTTCTGGAAACATCCTTTTCCAACTTGAAGAATGTCGTATCCGGCCCAGGATCAACACTCGTTCTAAAAAATCCTTTCTTAGAATTCTCTACTGCCGATTGTGCCGACAACCTCTTTCGTTTGTTCTTACTTCTCTTTACCATTACTCTTTTCCTCTTTCTTAATAAAATCTAATCCCTTGTAATATGCCACCGTGGCATTTTTAACAATCCCATATACAATTGACGGTATTACGAAGTAACACAATACCATCAACAACAAAACTATTACAACATAAAATCTAAACATATCCCAAGTAAACATTATTTACTCTTACACCTTCCTTTGCCGACATCCCACAGGTTTCCGACTCTCTATCACTTCATTTCCTTCCTCTGACGTACTTGGCCTTGCAAAATAATTAGCCAAAAACAATTGCACCAAATTTTCAAGAGCCTTTTTCTTGTGGTCAAATGCAGTCAGTAAAGCCGCCAATATATCGACCCTGTATTTTGCCTCTATAATAGCCGCTTGGGCATCTACATAATCAAGCTGTTCCAGTATTGCCGAATTAATGGCATTTTCTGTACTCTTCTTTAATCCATATACTTCGGGAGCAGCACTAATCATTTTATACAAACTGGCTTTTGTCTTCTCAAGCTTAGATTTATTACTGTCTAACTCTTTCCGAGCATCAGCCAACTCCGCCGCATATTGGTAATACAATTCAGCCTGTTTTTTCCACTCAGTGTCTAAACGATACTCATTGATTTGTAAATCAACACTTGGGTCTTTTGATTTTTTATTCATTTTTATTTTCCTTTTGCAAACACTGCGGTGTACGAATCAATCTTGGTAAGGTGATTCTTCCCAAAGATTCCCGCACAGACCAACCCCACTCCAATAACACAGCAAAAGCGTCTTCCTCACTCAACGAATACGATGCTATAGCTTGTGAATATCCGGCTATATCCGAATCTACATCATTATAATAATTCCTCTGAAAATAAACCGCACCCACTCTTAAAAGCTGTTCAATTTTATCTCCTGATTTCTGACTAGCAATAATAAAATCACTGTCAACTGCCAAATCTTCTTTTTCTTTACTCATTTTAATTCCTTTCCACCTAAAGTACAAAAATGGTCGCCATGCAATGGAATTTTCTCCAAAGCTTTTTCTATAGACCAATTCCAACTCAATAATAAAATAAAAGCTTGCTTTCTAGTTAAGTCACTCACTTCTGTTATACGATTCTTATCATTATGATAAAACCTTCTAAAAAAAGTTTTTTGTATATTCAAAATTTGACACACACCATTATCAAAACTCTTGTAACCAACTACAAAAGGATTCATTTCATTTTCTTTCTCACACATATTTTCCTTCAATTTTTCCTCTATTTTTGTTAAAATTTCTTCAGTCTGTTCGGAACCTGACATATTTTCTCTTTCCTCCATATCCTCACATTTACAACGTAACCTAGTTATCTCTTGTGACATCCATTCAAAACACTCAGTACACTGACACTCAGCTTTATGGTGGGGTTTTTCTAATACTCCTAAATACATAATTTTTCCTCATCAAACTACTGCAAAACAGGCGGCTACTAATCCAGCCCGTTTACTATCATAAAAATTTTCTTCAAATCGCTCAATAATTGCACAAGCTCTTTCAGCTTTTTCTAAATTTCCCCCCAATGCCACCGTAGTAAAATATGAAAGAATCAACCAACGAATACCCTCGGCTTTATCCTGCAAATCATCTATCCCCTTCAAAATCTTTGCCACTTCCCCCCATGACACCGTAGACCTCTGCAAAGCCCGACAAATTTCAATGGCGTCCCTCGACGAATCACCCGCCTCAATGGCCGCAAGTTGTTCCTCTTTTGCTTCCATGCCCAACACCAAATGTAACAACACAAGTGCTTTTCGAGGGCTCCCTTCGACCACTGAGGCTATCCGATCAACAACATCCTCCGACAACACCACCTCTTCTTTCCTCACAACCTCCTTTATTAGACTCTCTATTTCATTACGATTCAATAGCGACAATCGTAACTCTGTACAACGATTTATAATAGTTTTTGGTAATTTTTGTGGGTCTGTTGTACATAAAATAAAGTACACATGATCTGGAGTATCCTCCAACATCTTTAGAGCACCATTGAAAAAATCTACCGTTGCTCTGTGAATCTCGTCTAAGCAATATACACGACTTTTACCCCCCATCGGAGCCAAGTGCATATTTTTCTTCAACTGTCTAACATCATCAATACCCCTAGCCGTACCAATATCCATTTCTTTGTAATCATGTTCAGAACAACCCAACTTTTTTCGGAGTATTCTAGCAATAGTTGTCTTTCCGACACCACTCGGACCCGTTAGCAAAATAGCATGGGGAATTACTTTCCTCTTTCCAAGGCTAATAATCGTAGAAATAACAACGTCCTGGCCGATTACCTGCTTAAATGATTTTGGTCGATATTTTTTACACAGTTCAATTGACATTATTTATTCTTTCTCTTTACTTATTCGCAACTCTTCTTACAACCACGCTTATCCCTATTACAATACGCAAATGATTTATTGTCATCTTCTTCTTCATATTCCACATCATGTATTTTCAACTCAGCCTGCATCCATTTCTTAAGAGCTTCTTTTGTTTTTTCCATTTCTTCTGCTAATCCGTTCAATGCTACAAATACATTTTCTATATAAGAATCAACCCTCTTCTTTTGTTCTGATTTTTCTTTCATTTGTTCTCCCTTAAATTTCAATTTTTTCTTTTTCATGCCAAGTAGTATCAGACACTTCTATGTCCACAACTAACGGCACCACAATCCACTTCCACAATTCTCTAATTTCCTCAGTCATAACCTGTTTCGTTTTCTGCAATACCTCGTCCTGTTCCTCGGAGTGTATATCAAACACTATCGAATCATGAATCTGTCCTATAATTTTTGACCTCATTTTGTTTTTCAATAACCACCGATTAACCAAAATCAAGCTCAATAAAAGTGCATGAAATGCTGGACCTTGTACAGGAAAATTCATCAATTGATTACGAGTATAAACCCCCTTCACCCGAAATCCTGTTACCATATCAAACCACCCACGCTTTATGTAATCAGCCCACCAAGCATCCTTCCTTTCTGCCCACACTGGAAATCTGGAATGAAAATGATCTTCTACTTTTTTAATATGTGATTCAAAATTAGTCCTTGTTATCTTTTGTGCTGCTAAATTATCTCTCACCGATTGACCATTTTTCAATGACAACCCACCCATGACAGACCATAAATTCTTAGCACAAGGCACATAATAGCTACCATAAAATTGAGGAAATACAAATTGATTTTTAGCAAAAAACCTAGCTTCGGGAGTTACTTGATCTATAGGCATTGCAAAGCACTCAGCAGCCATATCCCGGTGTATGTCTAGTTCTGGATCACTGGCATACTTAACTAATTCAGGATCGTTCCAGTGGCAAGCCCCACATCGAAATTCCATAGAGGAAAAATCGACCTCTGCTAACACATGATTGTCTCTAGGAATGAAACAACTACGGACTAATTTCCCAATCAATTTATCTCGTATGGGAATATTTTGAAAATTCGGAGAATTTGATGAAGACCGAAAAGTTTTTACCAAGTTCAAGTTAAACGATGGATGCAAATAACCATCAACAACACAGCTTTGAATGCCCTTCAAATAAGTAGACTGCAACTTCTTTAATTTTCCTATTTCCAAATATTGCTTCACAAAAGGCAATTTTATCTTAGACAAAGCAGTCTCATCCACGGAAGGTCTTCCAGTCTTCGTCCTATTCTTTATTTTATAATCCATCTCCTCAAACAAAACTACACCTAACTGTGGACGACTATTCATATTGGTTTTTTGTCCAAATCTTCGTCGCCACAACTTCCATACATCATCTTCTTTCAATCCAGCACTCAATTCGATTATTCGCTTCTCTACTTTTTTGATGGTCTTAGTCATCCTAGGTACATCAATCCTCATACCATTAGATTCCATCTGAGAGAAAGCAATCTGTCCCTCATGGAATAAATCATAAGCATCTTTTGTTGTGTATGTTATTGTCATTACTAATTTATTTCAATTGATACTTTTGTTACTCTTGAACAAGAATAACGTCCTAATGTTGCCGGTCCTCGAACCTGTTTATTATGTTCTCTTGCCTGTTCGCGTGTAGAAAACAAAGCCACCTCCAAACCACTACGCCAAGGAGGATTATTAGTTAGCATTCTATGACTAAACCACAAATAACCAATAAAATTTCCTGAATTTTTACTTGTTTCAATCGCCCATGCTTCTTTTTTCATTCTAATCCCTTGATTTCTCCGAATAAACAAAATCACCTCGCCTAATTTCACCTTCAGGCAATAACGCTTCTTTAGCTCTGTCTATCCAAACCAGCCCTAAACGATATTCAAAAACATCTCGATCATCAGGATGTAAATCATCTATATCAGAAGATACTCTCCAACCTGGAAATAAATCATAAATCAACTTACCTTCACGTATTTTCATTGTTACTAAAATTAAAACCACTTCTACCAATTCATCAATTTCTACATCTGTCAATCTTTTACTCATTCCATCTCCTCAAAATGTTGTTCGACTATCATACCATCCCATAACCAATTCCCAACTTCAAAACCAAAAGTCTTTTCCGACCATGTTTTTTGCATTATAACACCCCCTCGATCCGCTTCTTAGCTGTCTTAAAATACCCCTCATCCAATTCAACCCCAACAAAATCTCGATTTAATTTCAAACAAGCTACTCCAGTTGTGCCACTGCCCATAAATGGATCAAAAACAATATGACCTTCATTAGTATGTATTCTAACTAAATCCTCCATCAACCTCAGACTTTTTTGAGTAGGATGAAAACCCCTATCAATAGAATACACAAACTTTGGACGCTGATACTTGTCATGTTGCCTATTAAAAATCCATTTAGCTTTTGGCATTACGAACCAAATACCACATTCATAATCAGTTACATAACGACGTTCTCTATTTCTCGGCATTGGATTAGTCTTCTCAAATCTTAATAAATCCTTCGTCACAAACCCTAATTTTTCAGCATATTTAACTATATCCCCAAGATTTTTCCAATCATTAAACACAACAAACGAGCCGTTTTTTCTTAATAACCTATAACACTCATCTATATAACTAAACAGATCAACATTCTTATCCCACTCTCCAAAATCAATGCCCGACCTTCCCATTGTCTTAAAATTATTCTTTCTAGCAATATTATATGGAGGGTCTGTCAAAACCATGTCCACTGAATTATCAAGCATATTTTTCATCACACCAAGACAATCACCTTGATATAACTCAAATCCCCAAACACTTAAATCCCCTTGTGTAATCACAATATCTCCTTAAAATGTTGTTTAGCTATCTTAAAAGTTAGCAAAGCATCCATGCCACCATACTTCAACACTCGTCCCAAATCGGCTTGATCTATTCTATTCGGAGTATTAGGTCTTTTCGTCCTAAAAAACTCACTCACTCCATCATCATATATTGGTTGTCCTATCCTAAGAAACGCATGGGTCTTCAACCCAGTTAGACCCGGACGATTATCAATAACATGCTCCGCTATCATTCCATCCCATAACCAATTATTAACCTCAAAACCAAATTCCCTTTCTGACCAAACCTTTTCCATCTTCAAATTCCACACAATTTTTTTCAGAGAACTCCGCAACAATTCTCCCATAACTTTTATTGCTTCACCATGCCACGGAAATGATATGGTCTTCTTCCCCTCCCAACACACCGAACAACTGAAAATCTGAGCTTCCTTCGCGTAAGGCTGCAACATATTGGTTTCATAATCAAAAGCTACTCTACCACCCCTCTTAATCATTTTTCGCAGTATTTTAGCAGCCTTGTCTGCCTCATAAATACACTCCACATCTTTACCATAATCCGGCACATTACCATTCCAGGGACGCCCTTTTAATTCAACAGCTTTTTGGATATGTTGCATAAACAATAAATCTAAAGCTGGATGGTCCTCTTGTTTAACAAAAAATGGTTCATAAGTAGGACAAATCCAAGCATCATATTCCCGACAAGGTATCTGAAAACCGGCCCACCTCGCAACAGACCCTACTTTATTTTTTCCCCACGTATGAGCTATTAATGATTTTACCGCAAGATTACCCAACAAAATTATGACTTTAGGCTTCAACTCTTTTATTGTCTTCAACAAAGTAGGACGGCAAAAATCAACGTACTTCGATTGATTCTTCACATTCCCAGTCTTACAAAGGACAGCGTTGGTATACCAACAATCACCAAAACAATCAATTCCCAACTTAGCCAAAGTATTAGTCAAAAACAAACCAGACACACCAGCTACTTGAATACCTTCATTATCTTCACGATGTCCCGGCGTACCTCCCACTATGAGTATTTCCTTTTTGCCCAAACCCATAGGCTTCATTTTAGGAGATACACATTTTCGAGACAAACCACATGCACCACAAGATGGTCTTGTACTAACATGTTTTTTTGAATCTGTTTTTAGACAACAAAAACCCATTTTAATTATCTTTCAAAACCGTAGAAGCCACATACTTCCACTTATCGGACACAACAAACAACCGATCCTTTGCAACTCTACACACACTTTTTCTGTTGATAATCTCTAATAACAACTTCGAATCAATCTGAAATTTTAACGATTTCCCATCGTATAAAACCTTTTTCTGCTCCACATACTTCCCACTCTCCCCCTGACCAGTCACTCGCATCTTGTTATTTTTCAACTCAACACAAATACATCCCTCTCCAGAAGAAAAAATTTCAGCCTTTTTAACGACATCCTCTAAATCCTCTGGAAAACTAATTTCCTCAGTAGGTTCTTCTTTGAAAATATCAGATACATCAAGATACTCATCCATGTACAAACGACAAGACAAACTCAAACCCCTTTTATTCCTAAAATGAATCCAATTTTCTGTCTCGGCCAATTCCACCATATCCAGACCTACAATACGTTTCAATGCCTCTTGTCGAATCAGTATGGATTTCGTTATGCCCGTCTTAACAGAATACCGACAAACTTGAGAATCATCACAAGCAATAATGCAATCAGGTTCTATCTGTATGCAAGTCAATACAAATTTAGAATTGTCCTTACTCGCACAATGAGAAACAACGGAAACCGCATCAACAAAATCTTCATTCAATGGTTGCCATTCTTTAGGCTTTTCAACACTATCGACCGGCAAGAGAATAGACTGCTCCATTTTAAGCTCTGCCCACCTTCGCTTTCCCTTAACAACTAACTCATTTTTAGACTCGTCTAACTCAATATCAATTTCTTCCTCAGTCAACTTATTCAACAAAGCTAACAAAAATTTAGATTGAATAGCTCCCTCCATACTCAGAAGAGAATCAGACACACAAGCAACTTCGTCATTGAATGTTTTGACTTTACCATCCTGAAACACAAAACAAGTGCTTTGTTGTTCCAGAACTTCTAAAGCTGCCAATCCGGCTGACACACTTTTCAATTGCTTCAAAAATTTAACTCTGTTTATCTTCATTTTGTTCTTCTTTCAATAAAGTTAATACAGCTTCCGCTACTTTTTCTGGGTTTGATTCAATTTCCGGCCAAACAAACTCAATAGTAGTTTTATCTTTCCCCTCCACCCCCACAACAAAATGATAATCCAACACAATTACTTTTTCTCCATCACAATATATGTTTCGACAATCATCTCCCTTTTTATTACTAATCTCACATATATTAAAAGAAAGCAAATCCCAACTCCTCTGATTCACATCTCTTGGTCTTGGAACATTAAAATTCCCATCCTTATCCAAAATAGGAATTGCAATTAAATTTGATATCTTTTTAAGAAATTTCTCAATACGAATAAGAGAAAACGAATCTTCCCCACACTCTTCTTTTAACCAAGTGTCTTTCAACGCATAACAAACATTGAGATGCTCATCATACTGCCACTGAACTTCCTCTTTCTCAATCAAATCTGACAATGCCCATTGATGTACTGAATCATCCCACTCACCTCGATTATCTCCTATTGCTTTGGTAAAATAAAAATCAGCAGTAGAATAACCCAACTGATTTATAAAATCACCTGTTTTTAATAGACCACCAGCAAGCACCGACAAAATATCAGTCGGAGCATCATTCAACTTGTTCTTCATTTCAGATATTCGACTCATATCAAATCCTTTTTAATTTGCTCAAGCACATTAATTCTATCAATAGCATCGGAAAGAGAAACAATCATATTTGCCAACAAAATTGCCCCCTCTTCTGTTTTACTAATAATTAACCAAGCCTCTTCATATGGAGATAAATCTTTCATCATTTTTCCTCCTTAATCTCATTCTGCATAAAACCTCTAATTGCGTGCCATGCCGCCGACAAACACGTCTTAGAAGTTGTCGGATTTTTCTTTTTCCGATCCATCATCACATCAACCTCATTAACCATCTCTGATGTAATTCCCGCAGTCAGCCCTCTTCGACGAATCACAACCCCAGCACAAAATGGACGAGTCTTTAATATCTTTATACCCGATACACGCTCAAAAGACTTACGACGCTTAGCCTTTTGTCGTGGAATCACTGTAGTCTCAATCAATGACGGCGGCTCAACAACTTCCGCTGTTTCGTCCTCAATTACTTCTACTTCTACTTCAACCTCTTCTACGTCGTCCTCAATCTCTGCTCCCTCACCCAAATACTCATCTAACTCATCATCTTCGTCGTCGTCAATAAAATCATCCTCTTCATCATCAAACTCATCTTCGTTATCTATGCCCATTTCAATTTCTTCATCATCAATAAAATCGGAAACAACTTCCTCTTGCTCACTAGCCACGTCAACTTCCTCCCATACATCATCCAATGAATTTACAAGCTCAACATCCTCTTGAGTATCAATCAAACATTGTAACAAATAACGCGATCCACTAGAACCATCATACTCTTTCAACATAGTATCATCAATTTCAACCAACATTACAACCTCTTTCAATTTTTGAAGCAATCTTTGATCGTTCCACGTCCCCGCCGTAGCGAATCCCAAACCTACCAACAACCTAACCGCGCCTTCTCTTAAAACCTGCATCACAAAACTCCTTATAAAACTAAAAACAATTCTTCTTTCCCCAAAACCACCCGGATGGGATTCGAACCCACATAATCCCTCTATAATAATAACGAGGGTCGCATTCCCACTTATGCTACCGGGAGTGCTTGATTATTTCACTGAGTTATCCTTTATTCCGACTTTAACGGATCAGATTATCGTAATCAAGCAACTTACTCTTTTTTCTCAACAATAATCCTAAATCCACAAATCACAGCACAACCATTTTGCAGACCTAACATACACAATCCAGCCTCCTCCGCCTGCTCTCGCGTTGAAAATGGACCCGTCTTACGGCCTGTCATACCATCTGACAAATGGGGCTCAACTGCAAACATATCTATCATATCTATTTCCTTTCAAAAAAAAATCAATAAAACAAACAATAAATCAGGATGGCAGGATTTGAACCTGCATGGGATTTTTATGGACTTGTTCATCTGCTGATTGGCAGTTTCCACCATCAATCATATAATTCTGAACACCAAACTATTATGGATACTTCCTTATATGTACGTCTTCCATTTTCGCCACACCCTGAATAATCTCATTCCTTTGCAATTAAAGTGTATCTAACAGAATATCAATCTCTTCTTTAATCCACTCTAAATCAGCCTTAGTATCCTCGGCCAATCGGGAAGTATCACAAAAAAATTCCCGAACATATTCATACAATTTTTGAACATTCATTTCTATTACCTTTCAAAATAATCCCGCCGGACAATGGAAGAAGGAGAAAGTCGAGGACTCCCACTGCCACGACGAGAAATAATTAAATCCTCAACTTAATCATCCTTATCTTCTCCAAATCTCAAAATACTCAATAAAAAATCCACAACTTTGGATGGATTCTTAATTATTGGCAAAGAATTAATCTTATAATCCTCATGTGTCCATGATGGTCTGGGCAAAGAACTTGCCCACTTGTGACTTACCCAATTTACTTCTCTAAGACAAGCATTCCTTGTTGGAAAAACATAAAATATTTTCATATAAAAAATACATCCAGCAACAAGTACCTCAGAATACTTATTTCCATCATAAGTCAATGCTTCACACTCTCGTAACGGTCCAGACTGCTGTGGAGTATCCCCCAGTTCCACAAATGGATAATTCGTCCATCCTGTAATTGTTCCCATTATTCTAACTCCTTTCCCTAAAACAAATCCTCTACACTATTATCTGTTAAAAACCGACTCAATTGTCACAAAAAATGGAAATTTTATCAAAATAGTTGATATTTTCTCAAAAACAAGACAAAATTATAGGGCATCCAACAGAAAAACTCCCCGCAATCTTACATTGTTGGGTTTCTATATACCCCTCATCACGACGTTTCCACCAATTCAAACGAGTAATACCTCTATTTTTCTCAGAATCAGTCATATTCAAAGCTACCATCGCCGTCGTATGATCTATTTTCCTACGATCATCAGTGAAATTTTTTCTACGCAACAATCCCTTTTCATAACTTTTTGCATCAGCCTGAGTAGCCGTGGCCAACAAACAATGATATTCCTGAGACATCCTCCTCATTCGTTTCCAATTATGATTTATTTGTGCTCGTTCCTCTTGTATACCCCTCGGAGGAGCTAATAAGTCAGCATAATCAATTATGATAATATCAGGAACCCATCCACCACTAATCCAATCTTGTAATATAGATTCAATCCCTTCCATATTTATACTACTATTCGGATGACACGACAACCTAAATAAGTCCTTTTTTCGCTGAATTTTTTCCCACGCATCCAAAGACTTTTTCGGAGTGATAGCAGAAAGCATCCGATCTTCTGTTATAATAGTATCATCTGTATCAACCCCCTCCTCATCATGCACCAAAGAAGTTGGTATACTACAAATCCGATCATACCGAGGTCTACGTAAAGCCCGTTGACCCAATCTACGAATAACTTGATTTTTGGACATATCTCCAATTTCAAAGAAAGCTACTCTTTTCCGCTGTCTAGCTCCCCTATATCCCAAATCTAATAACCACCAAGATTTACCAGAACCTGACGCCCCCACAAATGACACAAAGCAATCACGTCCAAATTCCCCCCAAAAAAACTTACCCACTCCTTTGGGGTATTTAACCAATTGCTCCAAAGCAGAATTATCGAGAGCCTCCTTCCATTCTTCTAAATCTTGTCCAGGCTTGAAAACACTCCCAACACCAAGCTCAACTTTCCGAAACTCAGCTATTCGATCCTGGGCCTCCTCAACTTCATTATCGTCTATTTCACTCTCTGCCGCCATCAAAGTCTGTTTAAGACGTACCTTATTGAATAACCGACCGGCCATGTCTAAGATATATTCAACTGACTGAGATTCCTCCTTATCATACTCCTCACTCAAAAAGTCAAGCAATTTCCCTACAGATTCTACAGTTTCTTCTCTTACTCGCCCACCATCTGCCCAATTCTCAAACGATGTTTCAATATTCTCCCTAATAGCTATTCCATACTTTTGATGATACTTTATAGCCCACTTAGCTATCAAATTCTCCGTTCTACTAGCAAAAAGTCCAACATTTTCCCACTTACTCCCAATTCTAGCACAAACCGTCGCATCTGTAATCATAGCGGAGAGTATTCGACGTGAATCACTCCCATCGTACTTCTTGTGCTTCATACATCCATCCTTATCTCGTTATCCGCCTCTGAGAGGCCGTTAAGGGGCCTACAGTGCGTTACTTTACTTTTTTGGTACTCTGAGTCGAAAAAAACATTCTAGGCCCTTCTAGGGCCAATTTAAGACGTTCTACGTTGAATAACTTTTATTAAATCTTACTAGAAGGCACAGCACCGGGAGAATATCCCATTTCTACCAATACCTCATCAAGTTGTTTTTGATTTGCAGGCCCAAATCCGTGTTTGGTGAAATACTTACTCTGCACGTACCTTACGTTAATATCCCCGTAATAAACATCACCACTCGCCATATTCTTCTTTTTCTGTATTCTTTTTTCATCTTCCTTCTCTCGAATCATAGCAGCTTGGATTTTTCCATCGTTATAATCCTCCCGAAAAGACTTTCCTGAAAAACACTCGGGAACGTAGAGTTTTCCTATATTTTTCTCAAACCACAATAATGCCTCTTTAATTTTAGGAGCCGGTACTTTATCATATTCTCTCATTAACCGAAAATGTTTTGACCACTCACTTATTTTTGAACGGCAGTTTATGGTTATGTAAGAGGATACTATTTTGTGAAGTTTCTTGGCGGCTCTTATATCAAATTTAGAAGGAGTTGTAGACTTCGTCTTTTTTTCCGCAGACTTATTATTTTTCAAAGACTTATTAAAAACTACAGTAACTTCGTCGGGCCCGGGAGGGTTCGACAAATAGTTATCTATTAAGTTTCTTTCTATAGTGTCTTTCTTTATAGTGTCTTTCTCTGTACGATCTAACGTTTCTTTAGAGCCAACTAACGTTTCTTTAGGTCTGACTATCATTTCTTTAGAGCTAACTGTCACTTCTTTAGGTCTGGACTTAACTTTTGATGGTTCATCTTTTTTTGCCATTCTTAGATAATAAAACTTCTTTTTTCGTGCCATATCCCTTCCGTCCAACTCGACTTCTAAGTAACCATTTTCTACTGCTTTTTTTAATCCTCTTATCACAGAAGGTTCAGATAATCCTGTACCTTTGTCCATCCTACTCCCATCTCTTTTTTTCCGGCCCATAATGAACTCATTTATTGTTATTCTCTTAGGCTTTTCATATTCGTCAAATCCCCAAGTATGTCGTAATACATACTCAATAACCTTTAATTCAGACAAAGACGTTATGTCGTGAGTTATGTCTGTCCAGCAGTTTGGTAGTCGAAAGTAGTTACTTTTAGGCATGGGAAAACCTCCGAATTGATTGTTTTGTAGTATAATTAACATCCTTTGTAAAAAAAAGTCCCCAAGTTTTAGAGTCCTTGGGGACTTTACAAAAGACATACACTACAACCAAAAGTGAATGTTTCTATAATTAATTTATTTTCACAAACAGTTGTCTTCATACGTCTTTTGCTCCTGCTATTAGCACCGGGACTCTAATACGGTGTACGAGAAAGTAATTATACCACATGTACGCTTTTGGATAAATAGTTACTTTTTAACCATATTGGTCAATACTATCAAGTATTCATTTGTCTACCATTTTCCCATCGCCGGGAAAATGGTCTAAGTCTCGTATTTATAAATTTTCATCATTCAATTCCTTATTCAATAACAACACACCCACGGTATGAGCCAATAAACCGCCCAAAAAACAGACTAAAAATGTAATCAACATCCGAATATCAGCGAGACTTAGCAACACGCATCCAAAAGAAAATGCTGATACTATTGCTCCCCCGTGATACAGAAATTTACCTAGCATGATTTTTCTCCGTTATTGAATTTCAGTTTACCTGACAAAAATACTCCAATTATTATCGTATGGAGTTACTTTGTACGATAAGAAGTATGATTTTTCTATTTTTCCTCTACATTAACAGATTTTCGACCCATACTGATATAAGTAAGACCACCCATCTTCGCTACAGAGGGTTTATAGATATTTCGGCCATCAAACACTACCGGCTTTTTCATTCTGTTTTTCATTTCCAGAAATTGACTCCATTTATAATCATCCCACTCTGTCATAATCACTAAAGCATCGGCATTATCCAAGGCATCCTCTTTATTATTGCAATAAATCAACTTATCACCATAAATCGCCCGGACATTGTCCATTGCCTCTGGGTCATGCACAACTACTGTTACACCAACGTCTAACAAAGTATTAATCAATGATAAAGCCGGAGCTTCTCGTATATCATCTGTTTCAGGTTTGAAAGCCAATCCCCAAATAGCGATTCGTTTATTGTACAAATTATCCCGAAAATAACTATAAAGTTTAACATACATCACCCGTTTTTGTAGTTCATTGGCGTCAAATATTGCCGCTACTGTTCTTAGAATAATATTATTTTCATTTCCCATTTGTGCTAAACCTTGAATATCTTTTGGGAAACACGAACCCCCATAACCTACACCTGGGTTCAAAAATGCTCCACCTATTCGCTTATCAGCCCCAATACCCTCTTTAACCTCATCAATATCAGCCCCACAATGTTCACACAGATTAGAAATCTCGTTAATAAAACTAATCCTAGAAGCAAGCATAGCATTAGAGGCATACTTTATCAATTCGGCTGATTCCGGGAATGCTTTAATAACTTTATAAACGGAACCATTTTCAAAATCATTCAATTCTTCAACCCTGTCTGAAGCCGCTGAACTCCGACTACCAATCACAACCCTATCAGGATTATTGAAATCATCAATAGCTGATCCCTCTTTAAGAAATTCGGGATTACTTACGACTTCAAATGGAACATCAGTGTGGGAATCAATCAATTCTGCGAGCATTTTATTCGTACCCACAGGAACGGTACTCTTGCAGATAATAATGGTTTTTGCACATAATCGTTGAGCTACTGAGATTGCCGCCGATTTCAGATAAGAAAGATTTACAGAACCATCTTCATTTGACGGTGTGCCCACTGCGAGATAAATAAAATCAGGATTCATTAACATAAATTTGAAATTTGATGAAAAAAGCAAACGACCTTGTTTTTGATTTTCAACAATCAATTCTTTCAATCCCGGCTCATGTATTGGAATAATACCATCTTTTAATAATTTGATTTTTTCTTCATCAGTATCAACACACATCACATAATGACCTTTATCAGCCAAACAAGCCGCTGTAACAAGGCCAACGTACCCAGCTCCAATAACTTCTATGTATTTTACTTTCACTTTTATAATTCCCTTTTCTAAACTAAAAAACAATCTCTAATTTCTGCAACCTCTTCTTCACTAGCCGCAGCAACGTCTTCTCCCGACTCAATTTGTATAATATGTGTCTCACCAGGATAACACTTTAACTCATTCGCCAACTTATCGGCTCGTTTCTGAGCTTCTATTTCATTATCAAAACACACTACTCTAACTGGATATTGTATCATCTTTTGAAACTGAGCCGGAGTCCACAATAATCCCATTATAGCTACACCTCCAGGACCAGTCTTCCAAGCGTCTAATGGCCCTTCATGGATAATTATTGCATGATGAGCTAAGTCTTCTCCATATAAAAGATTCTTATGTGGTATTTTTTCTTCATCTTTTGAAGCTGATATATATCGCAATCCAGAATTGTCATTAATGTCTCTAGTAGTCCAACTAACCAATTCTCCTCGATAATAAATAGGAATCCACAATCGCCAAGCTAATCGACTTGAAAGACTTATTCCTTTAACTCCCCATAACTTTTCAGTTATTACAGGATCAAATCCCCTCTTAATGAGATATTTAAGATGAGCATATTCCAAAGACCCAACACCACTTGGTATTTTCAAAGTACCTGTTTGTTTTAATTCCTGATCTGTTCCAGGACGCTTTTGAATAGACTTTATGACTTCCTTACATACCGACCAAGGTTGTCCCGTCAAATCTACAAGCAATTTCAACAAAGAATGAGGACCACACTTCCAACAAACAGAATAAGCTCGATCAATATTAATTCCCATGTGACATTCTGTTGATCCACAATATGGACAATCTACGCCGATCCAACCTTCTCTAACATGATGATGCTCACCTTCTTCAAAGTATTCTATTCGTTGCTGTTCTAAGAATTCTTGAATCATCAGTTATTTTCCTTTCAATAAATCCCTAGTTAATTGACTGTAAATATCCAAATCTGTTTCCTGCTCTCCACCGTCTATTATAGCCGACATTACTTTTTGTTTCTCTTGCAAAACTGAACACAACTTAGATTCCAAAGTATCTTTCGCAATTAAATAGTATATCCAACAAGGTTTCGTAGTTCCAATACGATGTATTCGTTTTTCAACTTGTAACAAAGTGGCCGGTTGCCAAGGTAACTCACACACAGCCAAATAATTAGCTGCTGTAAGGGTAATGCCCGTTGAAGCTGCTTTGATATTACCAATAAATAAGCGGGTCTTTTTATCATTTTGAAACTGTTCTATGTTTTCAAATCGTTTTGGTCCAATAATACTACCATCAACCACGACCGACTTTGCTTTAATACCCTCTTTCAATCCGGTTATCATCTGTTTATGAATAGCGAATAAAACTAGTTTTTCATCAGAATTAGCTAAAAATTCGTTTGCCCAGTCTATCACATATTGCATTTTCAATCTAGCCGACAACCGCAACAAATAACCTATTTTCGTCATAGCTTCCGCTTTGAGTGCTCTCTTAGCTCCTTTTGGATTCCTCTTTTGTAGCCACTCTCTAAAATTATCAGTTGCTTGTCGATACTCATTAGGATTTGTCAGGGGTATTGTGTTAACACACCTAGTTTTTAATGGCATATCCTTCATTACGTCGCAAGTCCGGTACCGGAGCATTCCCTTTTCTACCAACTTCTCATGTAATTCTTTTGTATTTGTAGCTCCCTTAAATTCCCATCCCCAAGGTCTGTGCTTCGGATCACAATACCGATGACAATACGTCCATCGTGACGAAAAATCAAAGGGCCATAATATGTTCAAAGTCGAAAAAAATTCAATGGGCCTATTTAACGGAGTTCCACTTAATGCCAATATATTTGAAATCCCCTTACATAGTTTTTTAGTAGCCTTGGTTTTCTTAGTTCGGGAATCCTGCAAATTTTGACTCTCATCAATAACAACTGTATTTGGCTTTAAGCTGCGCAACTTATCCACCCAAAATCGAAGAATGTCATAATTGAGGATTATTATCTGCTCTTTTGCTGCTTCATATACCGTTTGTCCCTCAAGGACCGTTGTAGTCAATCCCGCGGCCTTAGCTTCATTCTCCCAGTGATACTTCACCACAGCCGGACACAGCACAATCATAGGGAATACTTGGGGATTAGCCTTAGCCCAATATAAAGCCACAATAGTCTTCCCCAAGCCCATCTCAGCGGCTATTAGCGACCGCCCATTAAATTGAATGATTTTCTCAATACATTCTTTTTGAAATCCCAATAACTCCATCAAACGAGAGCCTCTCTTATCTCTACGAAAGAATTAGCTATACGAATCTTTGTCCACTGCAATTTTTTTGCTATTTCAAGAAACATCTCCTTCCTCAACCGCTTCTGTTTCCTTCCAAGAGAAAATGTTTCCGAAGTATTCTCTACAGCCAATTTGACTAATGTTTTGGCATCATCGGATAACTCAAATAAGAAATCACGCAAATCAAATTTAGAATCCTCGGAACTCATTGTTTTCTCGTTAAACACAGTTGTTCTGGCCAAATTTACTTGCTTTTTATCTTGATTCTTTTTGTATTCCGAAAGACTGCTTTGTACTTTTATGTATGCCCATGTAGAAAGAGAACTTTTTTGAGGATTGAAATTTTTCAGGGCACTCGAAAATCCTGAATTTGCTGCCCACAAACACTCATCCAAGGCCAAACCCGTCTTGATTGAATAACCGGAAGCCAATGAGCGTACTAATCCACTAATATCATCATAAGAATTTTTTGACATTATTTATTCTTCCTCTTCAGATTCACGACCAATCAACTCAAGCAATGCTGCCTGTCGATTAATTATTGCATCCCCAAGAGCTTGAGCACACATAAAACATAAATCATGTCTGTATGGAGTGTATTCGCCATCCATAGACCAGTGGTATTCAAGGTTTCCTCTGGCAGTCCCAGCCCCACCCCATTCCCAGGCTTCGTTTTGTGGATATTCCGCAATAGAGCCACACAAGTCACACTTGAGTTTAGTACATTCTTGTCTTGTTACAACTTCCCTTGCCTTGTCTACATAAACTTTCATTTTATTTCTCCTTATTTTGTTTATTATCCATAAAAAACATGTCGCAAAAGTACAAATGGGGTTGTTCGTTTCCCTTGATAAATTCCTATACGCTCAGTTTTTATGTCTTCCTTTTTTGCCCAAGTATAGCTTGTGTTTTGCTCTGCTTCTTTCAATGAAGCTTTAATAGCTTCTTTTCTGGAAGACGCAGCCATTAACATAGAAGTAATACAATCCCAACCCACAGATTTTTTATTACTCAATATATACAAATTCATGATTCCTCCTTGTAATGGACTAATACGTAGGCATTTTCAGGCAAATCTTCCGGCATGCAAACTTGTTCAATTCCCATTTTAATGAAATCCTTAGTAGATATACCCTTTGCTGTCTTAATATGTGAACAAGCATTTACTAAAGATTTATAATTTATTT
>Ga0307928_10000396_pt1 | contig 33123 bp, 44 predicted proteins | sample AceLakmetagen232_FD_201815 | JGI IMG/M metagenome (GOLD analysis project Ga0307928, IMG submission 201815) | Saline water microbial communities from Ace Lake, Antarctica - #232 | ecosystem: Environmental > Aquatic > Non-marine Saline and Alkaline > Saline | place: Antarctica: Ace Lake... | reverse complement strand
CGGATCAACAACTGGTGCTGGTTCCGCAGGTGCTATAGGTTCAGCTGGTGTAGCTGGTGTAGCTGGTGTAGCTGGAACTGGCTCTGCAGGAACTGTGCCTGGAGCTGGCTCAACCGGGGGCGTTGCCGGATTTACTGGAGGAGTTGGTACCTCCTCAGCGAAATTCATTAACATAGTTTTGTGGTCTTAGTTATTTAGTGGGCTCTACGGGCGCTGCCGCCGGAGGCGTTACAGGCTCTGTAGGCTTTAGTTCCTCCCCCGGAGTTGGAACTGATTCAGGTTGTCCAAGAACTTTTCTTAGTATACCTGCCGCTTTAGAATGGATTGATTTGTCCATAATTGTGGTCTTATTAATTATTATAATATATTAAAGTGGTCTAGTCAATACGAACTTGAAGTTCGCTATGACTTGTTGCCCTTCCGAACCTTACGCGCTGCCATCTTACGTAATGTTTTGGCCATGTTATAACGTTTAGATCCGGGGGCGCATGATGGTCCGCCGAATTTACTGCCGGTACACATGCCAGTGGTCCCACGTTTCTCAGCAGACTTGAAAGCCGTCTGGATCCATGATGATTTAGCCATATGTGTTTGCTTTATTTTTTCTTAGCCCAGAAAGGAGTGAACTTTTTCTTACCATCCTTATCCTTTTCGTCTTCATCTTCATCGTCGTCCTTCTTCTTTGAATCTTTGCCTTTGCCTTTTCCCTTACGAAGTCTAGCAGCGGCCATAGCTCTCATCTTTTTATTCATTGCCATATGTTTGAATGTTTACGTGGTCTTATTAATTAGATTTATTTCCACTTAGATGGATCAAAGTTCTTACTACCTTGACCACCGGCTACCCACGTACGTTTGGGAATGATATGTTTCTTCTTTACTGTACGTAGCTTCTTAGCTGCCATCTTCTTCAGCGACTGTGCATGCATGGCTTTAATCAATTGATTATGCGTTGCATTGCGAGCAGCGCTGTGTTGAGAACCAATCTCTTTGTTAGCAGCCTTGCTAGCCTTAGCTATACGATACGCACCATATCCTGCTGCTGCACCTACCGCAGTAAAACCTGCTGAACTAACTTTGGCAGCAGTCTTAGCAGCACTAGCAGCCCTAGAAAACTGAGATGTTCTCAAAAACTTAGCAGCACTAGATCTTACAAATGGATTCTTCATACGTTTAATAGATACCACATCCATCGATGTGGGAACGTAATTTGTTAGCTGCTCGAACTTTCATGCCAACCTCTTCAGCATTGTGCTCGAGACTTTCCATCTCCTTATCATCTTTCATCTTCTGTTCCATCTTCTCTAACAGTTCATAATATTTACCACCTTCATTGAGATGTGCCAGTGTGATCTTCGCTGTAAGCAAAGCATCATCATTGGTTACATTGGTATTCATGTCAACATACCCGTGTTCGAGTTCGACTTTCATACCTTCGAGGAGATCCTCGACATTATAATCCACCTTAGCCCAATCGATGCCGAGTTTAACTGCGACTTCTCTGGCCTCTAGCTCGGTAAACTCTTTTCTAGGTTTGTTTGCCATATGTTTCTTTAATGTTATTAGTAGCCTTAGACTTGCGGAGTTTCTTAGCCGCCGTCTTGCGAAGCACTGTCTTGCGCTTCGTGCTAGTTTCCCTCTCGGTTAATGGAGTCTCCATAAAGTTAATTACCTAGAGGAGAAACAGCCACAGTTGGCTTACCCTTCTCTGCTTTAGGAGTGTTCTTAATTTTACTAAGAGCTACTTCGTCTTCTCGTGTCTGAGTCTCTGGTGAAGGATCACCTGTAGATGTAGGGACAGAGGTGTCCTCTTTAATGTTTACATTTCCAAAGAAGATAGTTTGTCCAGGAGCTTTAGTATAACTTAAAGGAAACTTGAATGGATAGAACTCAAAGATGTACAAGTAAGTCTTGCCATTGCCCCACCATTTCTTTCGTTCCTTGTCAGTAACCATATGGTATTTCTGTGTAGCTTTGAAGTCGTAGTCAGCAATAACTTTCTTTAAGATTATAACTCCATAGACATCCTTACCTGTGAAGAGCATAGGTTTGTTTAGATACTCTGAGTAATCTCTACCTAAAACTAGCGCGAGCTTACGTCCGGTAAAGACCCACCTTGCATGGGGTTCTACAATGTACATACCTTGCAGACCTTTGTACTTGTCTGAATCATAAATGACTTTAGATCTAGAGATCGCTGCCTCTAGTTCTTTCGGATTGAATTGTCCGTTGTTATTCATGCTGACAACAGGCACTGCATCTGGCTCTTTAGTCACTGGTTCCGTTGGGATTGTTTCAGTGGGTACCTCTACTTTTTGGGGGACTTGCTCAGGAACTACAGGCGGAGTATTTTCATTCCCGATAGATGGAACAGGAACTCCACCTTCAGTAGGCATGCCACCTTCTGGTGTCATAGGTATCACCGGTTGCTCTTCCGGAACAGTAGGATCTGTCTGAGTAATAGGAGCAGGGATGTCTTCAAGATAACTCTCGATCTTAACAATGTTACTTAGATCAGCCAGTATAAATGCTACATGATCTATCTCAGATGTATGTACTTTTACAAGTACCTTACCACCTGCGACAGGGGTTAACCAGAATCTATACATTAGTTCTCCTTTGAGACGATCACTAATCTTTTCCATTGGAGTTTTAGATTGAGTCTGTGCTTTCTTTTGCATCTCCAATTGAAACTCTGTCTGTTCTTTTTGTTCATCACGAAGTCCTTCCATGATCTTGCTAGGTGAGATCTCTCCCATCTCTTCGAGTGCTCGCTTAGTTGAGATGATTTTTGATTTCCACTTGTTCAATACGAAACTCTTCTTCTCAAGACTGTCCTCGGTAGAATACGCAATGAAGCGTTCTTCCGGGACGTATTGTACTGGACCGGAAAAGATCTCTTCAATATCTATACCTGATTGTTTACCATAAGTAATCGTATGGTTCTTCATGTAGTCGATAATGTATTGATCAATCTCTTGGAAAGCCTCCTCGATTACAGATGAAATACTAGAAAGTTTTCTGAATGATGTCTTAAGCAACCTAGCTAAAGCACCACGTTCTCTAGCTCCAACACTGGGCAGCCCCATGAACGTTGAATTTAGACCGAGATGTTTCATTATGTCTTCTTCTATCTTACCGGGAAGTTCCTGCGCATACTGTGGCAAGGATCCTGGTGCTTTGAATTGGATGTCACCTTCTTTGTTTTTACCTACAATGATGTGTTTGTAACCAGTCTTAAGAGCTCGATGTAAAGCGTCAACATCGATACCAGCATCACTGTCGTAAGTTAGGATAGGCTTAGCAATAGAACTAGAAGATTCTTTAATAGAAGCATTGGCCTTTTGATAATCAATTAACTTCTGTGTTAACTGAGTCATCGTAGGCACTGTGTAAAATGAAGCAAGGATCTCCGAGGTGTTAGCTATCGAGATAGGATAACGTTTCGGATGAGCCATCTTTTGATTATATACTACGGTACCTTTCTGTGTGAACCCGATGTTCTGATCTGAATGTCTAACGTACACATCGTACAGTGTAAACATTTCAAGGTCATCGTTCTGGGCCCACTCATATAAGTAAACACCTTGTTCATTCTTGGTGTCTACACCTGCAGCTTCGAGAGTAGCCTTGTTAACTTGAGTCTTCCTAACTAGGAAAGGCTGTGCTTGTGCCTCAAAGATATTAGGGTCGCCCGGTATGAGATCGTAGGCTGTTAGGAAATGATATCTAACGCCATCGAAATAGATACCGAAATATCCATGAGACAATAGCTCAAATGCAGCTGACCGTAACAGTACGCGTCTATTACTTCTCTTATGAATAAGAGCCAACTGTTGTTCAAGCATATCCGCATAGGAATCATAAGGTTCCTTGCCCTCCACGGGATAAGGTCTTACGGTGGTCCGGAACTCAGAGACTGCTAACTCATCAATGAAGGCGCCGACTACAGACTGTAACGGATTGTCTGGTTGCGGAGTAAAAGAATTCATGATGTTACGAACATTTATTCTTGGGATTGTAAGTCTCTTATAGAGATCTACATTCTTACCAAACAAATAGTAAGCTAGGTTTCTCTGAGTAGCATCCAAAAAGGTGATGTGCTTCTCTTGTACGTGAATGACACGTTTGAATAATTGCTTTGGATCCATATCGATTATTAGTTACCCGAAGTACGGGTGTTATTTAACAAACTCTAGGGCCGAAGTCATCGTCATCAGGCTCTATGATTTCGCCACCAGGTTTGATTATGATTGAATCATGAGGATTTAATCCTCTGATTCTATTCTCAAAGTCCTTGACATACCAAGGCTTTGGTTTGTTTTTGTTTTTTAATTGATCTAGATAAGACGAAGGTATTAATGCTTGTCTACTTTGCCAACCAGGGAACGCGATATGTGCTGCAGTAACTATAAAGTTTAGTGCATGCCCATAATGTTCTGGACCTACTGATTTGAATACTCTTCTCAATCTACCATTACGCTCTTGCGTATCCGGTACTAAGTTCTTCAACTGCTGAATAACTCCTGGATCTTTCTTGTCTTTGTTCATGAGACGAGGGACAGTTCGTCTGAACTTAATGATGCCCTTCATGATGTATTCGATCATGGCATCAATCGATTCAGTACGCTCTATACCTACCTCAGATGTAGCTCGATTAAGATTCCAATAGTTACGTTGCTTCGAAGTCTCAGTCCAGTTACGTTCCTTCGCCATGAATAGCTTGTTGGTTCCGTATTCTTTACAGAGATTCTTTGCGGTATGGCGGTTAGGGAACATGTCCATCACTACCATATCTGGTTTGTAAAAGTTGAACCGCTTTAATACATCACCTTCACTCTTCAGTTGTTCTGCATTTGTAACAACGATGTTACGTTCAGTAACAATTGCAGTCAACATGTGAAAGATATCACCTTGATCAATGCCGCAGATGACACGACAGTCTTCTTCAGCTCTGATCAGTGTGAGCTCTTGCTCTTCGACCATTGCATTCTGGATTACGCTATCAGATAACTCAGTCTCCTTTGATATGTAAGGGAGTCCGAGTGTGTAGTTATGAAACTTCTTTGGTGTATCATGCTTGAACCTATAAACAATCTTACTAGCGGGGATCCATGGAGCCATCAGCTTATTAATCCAATAGCCATGTATGTCCTTACCAGGTTGAGTGATTTTCCAAATACCCTTACGTCTAACATCGTCTGATAGTTCAGCATGACAGAACTTGCAGACATATTTTTCTTCTTCCATGTCGATGTTGTCCGGAAACTCTAGTACCTGTCGTTTCTTACAGCTCGGGCATTCGATGAACCACATACGTTTATCAGAGTTCTCATACAATTCTTCTATCCCATAGTTAGGTATGGATGGATAACCGATCCAGAAGATGATGTCCTGTGAGGCACTACCTTCAGTTCGTTCTTCCCACATATGTCTGACGTCAGGTTTTTGAAAGTCCAACTCGTCTATCACGAGCACATCAGCATCAATTGATTGAGCACCCCATGAAGTCCATGAGCCACGGAAGAAGTAATAGGACGGGCCTATCCTCTTCACTACTGAGTTAAAAAGTATACGTTCTCGTAATACAACTTTCTTAACCATCTCGAGCAGACCAGGTGAACGTTCGATCATTGGATCAAACTTAGTTAACACAAAGTTCTTTGCTTCAGAAGATGTAGGCAGGGTGTAAATTGTAGTCAAAGGAGCTTGGCTACCAAGGTGAACCATCTTCACATTGGTAGAGAATGAAGCTCCTACCTGTGTACATTTTCTAACTACTATCCTGTTATGCGGATCTTTAACATAATCTAGGAGAAAGCCGTGGTCGCGGAACTCAATGGGGAGACCCTTATTCGTCCTTACTTGATTCTTTTGGATCCACTTCAGGATCCCGTCGTTGGTTACCATTTTGTTCTTGGCCTTCTCCCAGTTCAGGATAGATTGCGTTAGCATCTTCTTCGAGTCCATCGTATCCAAGGTCTATATCATCTAGGCGTTTGCCTACATCCTCAGGATCTTGTCCCTTAAGTACATTCATAAACACATTCATGTTCTTAGGGTTAATGATCATGCCTTCTTTCTTTTGTGGAAACATTTTAGTCAGTTCCTTAAGACAGATCTCAGGTGGGATTTCTTCGATGTTGTTAGTGACGCGGTCCCAAAGCTTGGAGAAAACATCAGAGGCAGCTATTACTTTAGCTACCTGATTAGTAAATAATACACCACGAATGTGGTCCTCTAACTTCTTAATGAAGTACTTGTTGGTAATCATTCCCTCTATTGTTGCCGGTCGCATGGACAATGTCTCTGCGATCATGGGGATATCCTTACCTTGTGTAAACAGATTGAAGATGTTGCCAGCTCTTGGATCTTTCCAGAAAGCTCTGTTTTCATCAAGCTCTGCTAATTCTACTTTACTTAGTTCTGACATGATACTTAATTGAATGATGAATATCAAAGATTAAAAAAGTCCCAAAGAATAGGGACAATACTTTCATGTATCCCGATAGAGGGAGGAATGAAATCATAAGCATGAGTGCGAAATACACACCGATCAATGCTATTAACCAGGGCACATAGTTCGGACGCTTAACTTCTGCTTCCGTCTTTTTGACGGGCAAGCTTGGAACTATTTTTGTTTCTTGCTCTTTAGGCATAGTTAGTTTTAATATATAAATTCTTAAGAGACTACCGTTAGAATTTATTATAGTAGATTTCATACAAAAAAACAAGGTAGATGCTTTTCAACACCTACCTTATTCTTATTTATTTATTGTACGTACTCGATTCTACCTACATAATAATACTCCGACAACTTTTCTTTGAGAGCTTTCTTATGGGTCTCTACTAGTTGCGTACTGAATGGTGAACTAGTGGATAGTGTGCAGACTAGGGTGCTATCCATCACTCCGTCTACACCTAAATCCATGTTACGCATCAGATCCGCTACCCCTTTCGGGCCCACTCTTACTTTGTATTCCATCTCTCTTGATGGCTTTGGCGATTTTAGTTCTGGCATCTAATTCTTCTTTAAGTTTTTTAAGCATTTTCTTATTCATGTTCGAACACTCCTCAAACCCACATGATTTACCCTTGAGATACTGTATTCGACCATAGTTCTTAACTAGAAGAACTATAATACTAGCATTAGCGGCAAGGATAGCACACATGAGTATACTATTTGGTGTCATTTGTTTTATCGGGAGCAAGAAATCCAGCACCAGCTACCTTATATTTCTCCATGATAGGCACAATAGATTTTAAATACTCCTGTAAGTTTTCTAAGTCTTTCACTTCCTTGTCGACCAAGGCCTGTATAAACAGAGCCTTTTCAGAAGTGTGTTCGTCGTATGGTATCTCGCATTTAGTCCAGCCATGTCTGAATCCATTATAAGTATTCTTACCATCGGGGCTGGTGTACATACCGCAGTGAGCTCCATGTTTCTCTTCGGCTTCTTTGATCGTAGCTTCGTTGAGATACATGTGATCACCACGCAAATGTTTTTCAGTAATACAATACGGATGTGGCTTGTGATTTACTTCTGTAATTTGATCAAGCTTGTAGTCCTTAGACTTAGGCTTGGGAATCTTCTTCAAGATTTCTTCGTTAGTCATACTACTTTTAATTAATAATTAATTAGCTGTACAGAAAATATAATCAACTATACTAGTGGCAATCAAATGCTGATAGCACTGGGAATAAGGCACGGAGTCGATTGCTTCCCATTCAGGATGATCTTCTAAGAACTGAAACAAATAACTTGGATCAGTTAAATAGATGTGAGTTGTCTCCGCTACTATGTTCTGTCCAAAGTCATTAAGACGAACTTCAAGTTCGTTTAACTTATTGTTTGCCTTTTTATAATCAGTAAAAGACAATGCTGCGAAGACTGTACCAATTGTTAACAGTACTATAATTGTAATTAAGATTCTTCTCTTCATATTTTTACATCAATATTAGCTAGCTCATTAAGAACTAGATAATTCTTATTAGCCTCTTTCCATTTGAGTATGACTGGTGCCCACCTAGCGGCTTGGACTGTCATCTCTCTGGCTAGAGTTTTCTTAAACTTTACTAATTCGTCGATGTCTTTGATAATAGTTACAAAGTCGTCTTCATCACCTACATAAGACATATCCATGATCTTCTTTAACTGATTTATTTTATAAGCACGACTAAGGTCTTCGCTATTGTCATAGAAATTAGCCCATGAATTCCACATGTTAACAGCATCGTGTGTCAGTTCTATCAACTCATCTATCTTTTCAAAATCTAACTGAGGTATGTTTCGCATAACACCAAAGTCTAATGTTTCAATACCACTAGTTGAGACTGAAGCCAAGGCATCACCTCGCATTGAAAGAATAGCTTTAGTTCTGTTAGTAGCAAAACTGTAATAATGAAACGGATTATATCTCCGACATCGTTTGTGTTCTTTGATTCCATACTTAGGACTAATGTACAGATCTAAAATCTTTTCAGTATTATGTGCTTTGTGCAATCCATATAATCTAATTGCACGTTTAACATTGACGGAAGAAGCTGCACAATAACTCCACTGCTTAGAGATCTCTTCGATCTGTGCTTGAGCTAACATTCTAGGAGTATCATTAATTTCTCGGAGTCTTCGTTGTATCTCATGGACTATGTTCCGTTGCATCAAACTAGCTTTGCTTATTAGTCTTTCTCCTTGTGCACTACAGGCAAGTGATTCTTCAAAGACTCTACCCAATCGTTCCTTGTTAGCTTTACGATATGCTGTCTTTAATTTTTGTTCATCCATAGTTATTTTTGAATCTCTTTAAGAACTTTGAACGGAAGAGTATACACACGTATCTGTTTAATAAAAGATTTGCATATTTCGTAAGCCCTCTTTTTCTTGATCTCTTCTTTCTCTAGACGTAGCTTGATCTCTTCGTAGTTCTCACTAAAGATTTTTAATCTAGTATGTACTGACTCAGAGAAGTGTCGACCACCACCTCCATTATAATCTAGTAACCTAAACATATCATTCTCCGTAGGTCTGTAACAAAAACCCCTACTACGTGATCCATAATATTTAATATTCGGATCATAATAATCATCCTCAGATTCCTGTCTAGTAATAGGAACAGTAATGTCCATTGACCTAGCATTCAACAGGAACCGCAAACCTCCCGATATGAACTGGGCTCCTTGCTGATTGTTAACTCCTTCATCGGTATAGCATAAGAACTTAGAACGATAAGCCATAACTTCTTTCAAATATTTGAAGTAGACATCTAGATTTGCCGGGACTATACGCGGTGCATTCTCCGGACTCTTCAGTTCAGATAGTGCAGCTAACATATAATCTTGTTCTTTATGTTTTCTACGCATGTCACCCTTGTCAGTAATGTATTGTTCAAGATTCATATAGTGAATGTCACTAGATCCACGTTGTGATTGAGGATAATAAAAACCTGGTTCACTACGTTGCACATTAACAATACCATAGGGTTGCTTGGATGTCAGTGGAATCTTAATCGATTTGAATTTCAATGATGTACACAACAATGTAGTAAGCTCATCCTCGAGCTTATTCGCTATGTCAGCCATGTTTGAGTTCATGATGTGAGGATAACGTGCAGCTAACTCGCTGTAAAATCTACGTTGCAGAATAAAGTACCTCTGTTTAGTGGTCCGTATTTGTTTTAATTTGTCGAATAGTCCCATAGTAATTAATTAAACTTAAAAGCCCCCGAGTGTAGCGAGGGCTAGTAAGTACATTTAAATTAGTTAATCTTCTGACGCAAGGAGTAAACGTCGACCGAAAGGGACATCGACACTTTTAGTATCGGTAACCCAGAAGGTTTCGTAAGGAGGTTTCTTCTTAGGAAAATCTCCATACAAATCTGTAAAGAAAATAAGACTGTCGATGTCATCACTCATCTCTTTCTTTACCCAGTTAAAGGCTGGTCTGAAATCAGTACCGCCTCCTCCCGATAGTAGGAATTTAGACAAGTCTGTAATCCTTACTTTCTTAGCGTCGTATACCTTAGCATCGCAATCAGCAACCCATAGTTCCATGAATGTAAACTGTCGCATCAGTCCATACAGTTCTGAGATAGCTTTAGAGATCTGTTCTTTGCTCATAGATCCAGAAGTATCTATTACAGCAACGATCTTCACTCCTTGGTTTTTCATTCTACCGGGAAAGTACCATGGTAAGTAACGCTTGGATGGTTTCTTCCAGCTACGTTTGTTAGCTAACTTACGCATGCGTTGTTTAATGATACTACCCCATGGTAGTTCAGAGTGTTCTAACTTAAAGATTTCTCTGGCTACACCTGCAGGCATGTCACCTTTAGAAATTTGACTTGCACTATACACACGTGACTGCCAGTCTCTACCTAGACCAGCTGCTTGACCAGAGGATATAGGTTTAATACCTGCATCCTCTAGTTCTTGCTTAGCTTTAGGATCATCAGTCTGAATGATTAAATCCTGATCGTTCTGAGGTTGAGTCTTCATCTTCTTTCTCATAATTGAATAGCAGTTCTCTGCTGTAGCCTCATAAACATTATCAATCTTACCTCCATCAAACTTATATCCTTGACCATACTTGTCTGGCTTAAGAGCACCTGGTGGTAACTCCATGTCTGTATCATTGATGATCTCAATGTTTACTTTTAAATCTGCGGCTATGTTCCAAAGCTGTGGGTCTCTTACTCCACATCTAGGGATGTGTTGAAGAGCGAGATGAAGAACCTCATGACATAAAAGACCTCGGAGTTGTTTGTCTGTCAATTTACTACACCAATCTGGGTTGTAATACAGATTGCCTCTGAGGTCTATGCCTGCTGTTGGAACGAGTTTGTTTTCTATGATGTTAAGATAACACGAGAGCTGACCAAACCATGGACGCTTAGTCAATAGCCAGATCTTTGCTTTCGTGATCCTTTCATCGATTGTCATTTCCATAATTAAGATTTTTTAGATTGTTTAGGCTTTAGTGCTTCGAACGCATGAGATGCACGAGTAGCAGACTCTTTATCAATCCAGATCTTTTCTTTCTTAGCTGATAGCTTAACCTCTACAGGATCTCTGTAGTTAAACTGAGGCATTTCGTATCTGGTAATACCTGCTTGTTTAAGCTCAAAAAATTCTCCGCATACTGACTCCCACAATGCATAAGCCACCTTTTTATCAGTAGTAGAAAACTTGTGATAGCTACCGAAGTCTATCGTATAGACTACGATCTCTTCAAGTTTATCAGCTTCTAACTTATCGAGTTGCTCTTGTGTCTTTTGTTTTACTTCTTCCATAGTTATTTACTCTCATACTCTTCGATGTACTTATCAACTTGTTGATGAGCTTCATCTATAGTATGGCAATTAGTGTCAGTCATTATACCGTACATTAATCGTTTTCTTCCAATAGAATTATCTTCTGCTGAATTCAAAACTATAACTTTATACTTGATGATATCTTCACCACTTATGAATATCTTCTTACCGAATGGTAATGGTAAGATCATTCTCGCATTATAAATCTTACCATGATATTCATGTTGGTCTTGTATCACAATGACATAACCATTACTTAATTCTTCGCTTCTAACTATAGCTTGCATTCCGTATGTTTTCATTTTTATGGTTTATACGTCGAAGTATCTACCAAACTTGGTTAAGATACGATCGAAATTAGGTTGATTAGTTAACTCATGCATCCTACTAGTAAGGACATGTTGAACAAACGAGGTACCAAACTCAGCTGGTAGTGCCTCAGTGATCTCAAGCACCTTAGATGCTGTAACCTTTTTGTCCTTGTTATGCCATCTCTGTCCAATCGAAAAGATAACAGCGTAAAGTAATGACGCTTTCTCTGTCATCTTATTAATTTCCTTGATGTGCTTGGATGGTTCCTTGATGATCTCTTCCATATCTAGCTTGTCGACCATCTTACAATAGTCAACGAACTTAGATGCAAGTGGTGCACCTACACATGATGCTGCGAGATGGAAGATAGTATCCATATTAGATTTCTTGTTGATCATCTTTCCTAGATTCTCCCATGCTGAAGGGAATGGGTTGGCTTTGTTATCCAACAATTTCTCATCCCACTTCTGAGGAAACAATTCCTCTGGTGAATTCTTAAGGAAAGCAATGACACGCGAATCTAAACTGATACTCATGAAGTAGTTAATCGCTTCTTCTACTTTCATAGTCACATCAAAGTGACTGAACCTACGAAGTAAAGCTAGAGATGATACATTTACTGAACAGAAATCATTCTCTGTATTACTAGCAGCTACTCTCCAGAACGAATCCTTACCATGTTTGTTCTTGACTGTAGCTAACGAACCATACCTACCTTCTAATATGATTTGATAACAAGCAGCACGAGTTGTATCGTCCGCTAAGTTCATCTCATCAAAGAAGATAATACCCTGTCCTACACGTGGAAGATCCTCAGTAGGAACAAAGGTTGTAATCTTATCTCCACTTGGTAACGTCACAACCTCAGGCATACCACGTAAATCTGGTGAGTCAACCTGTGAGAGTGTGATTACTTTCATAGTGAAGATGTCTTCGCCGTACTCATCTTCTGAATATCTGAGACCTCGTCTCTTCGCTTCTTCTTTAGCGAACTGCCTGATCGAACTGGTCTTACCTGTCGATGGTCTTCCCCATAGGTATAATGGAATTCTATTGTGGAAGTAGTACGGAACTAATTCCTTTAATGTTTTTAAGTCTACTGTCTGTAGACTTGAGTTGACTTTGTTACTCATAGCTAAGCTTTAGTTACTAAGTGAATTATGTGTGCTAAGTGACTAGCAATTTCTTCACGTTTTTGTGAATCCATCATTGCTATTTCTAGCTTTGCTCTTAAGACCTTACGTTTCTCTTCTTGATTATAAGCAAGCTGACTAATTTGTTTCTCTGCTTGATCTACATCTTCTCCGCATGCATTCAAGATATCTTTTATTTGTCCCATACTTTTGAATGATACGTTGTTCTAACGTGTTAACCCTAGTTTTTACCATGGTGTTAATGAAACTAAGTTGCCAAGTAGCGGTTGAGTCTAACCTTTTAAATGTTTTAACATATGATTCGAACCGGACAGACGCGTCCAGTATCAATTGATCATCGTCCATAGGTAGAACTCCGAACCTCTCCTTACAAGCATTGGCAAACAAGTCCATTGCATCTTGGTAAGATTTATTAATTATATTTGTCATAACTTAAGTAAGTGACGACGAATAAAATCTGATAGCTCTGCGCAAATGACGACGGTAATTACTTGACGCGTAATTACCGGCGGCACTTTGTGGAAGCGTTCAGATTATATGAGGAGGAACTTACGTCCTACCTGTCGCTGCCTTTAATTTCTTAAAGTCTTTCCTTAACTCTTCAGCCAATGGTGGATTATGTAGCATAGCAGCTGGATGATACAACGGCATCACCTTTACTCCGCTTGGAAATAGAACCGGATCAGTTGCGAACAACTTACCGTGTATCTTACTGATAGGTTCTACCTTAGCCTCAAGCCCAAACATATCCATGATTGATTTAGTAGCATGGTTACCTAGGCAGACAACTACCTTAGGATTGATTGCTTCTACCTGTCTAAATAGGTATCCACTACATGCATTCTTCTGTTCATCTGTAGGATCTGCATTTCCTGGAGGCCTACATTTAACAGTGTTGGTGATGTATACATCATCTCGATTAAGTTCGATATGATTTAACATCTTGTCTAGAACCTTTCCAGCCGCACCTATAAATGGTACTGCTTTCTTATCTTCCTCTTCACCTGGTGCCTCACCTACAATCAAGATGTCAGCATCATGATTGCCAGCGCCAACAACTGGATAAGTTCTTGTCTTGTGTAAGTCACACTGTGTACACTGAACGACATCGTCCCGGATACTGCGTAACTCGTTTGTTGAATTACTCATACTACCGATTACAATAACTCTCTGCTTCGATCTCTGCCTCTACCAGATCACGAACTAGAGAGAATTGTTCTTTAGTTAATTGTTTCCTGAGTTTATCATTAAGCTCAGTTACTTTACTTTGTGCAGCATTAAACTTTTTGTTTCCCAGATCTTCATTCATCATATTATTAACTCCCGAAGTGGTATGGCTTATCACCTTTGGTAATGTCCACATCCACATCTTTATTTCTTAACGCTGCAAAGACCTTAGCTTTCTTAATAACCTCGACTACAGGCTTGGCACACTCATCACAAAGTTTGACTTCGATGCCTGACTTAGCCTCGTTCTCGTACCACTTTTCCAAGTAGATACAGAACTTAGGTTTCTCCCTGTTGTCACACTTCTTACCACATGCTTCGCAATTGAATGAATTAACTAAGTCTTTTACTTTCTTTATTATTCCCATAAATTAATACTTGAGTAGCTCTCTCTTGTCTATCTCGGCCCAGAGAGAACTAATTAATAAAGATATCTTGAATAGATCAGCACCTGTAATGCCCGGCTTCTTACGCAGTTCCAGTCTTCTTACTGCGAAGTAGCGATGGGCATTAAGCAGGTGACTGTCATCCATTGCAGAGATGACATACCACTTGCCATCTCTTGTCTTGTAGCGATCAATCATAGAGCTGATTAGCTACGCTGTCATGTTTATAATCCAATGACCTATCATAACATCGTTCACACATGGATCTTACTCTGCCTTGAAATGAATTGGTGGTAGCATCCATTACAGAATCACAACCTTTACATTTGAATGAATGTTCTAATACAACTCTATACCCATATGTCTTAGACTTATGGTTATCAAGTTCATGAAAACCTTTGATCACATAGTAATCATTTAGATCTTTATTCTTAGACAATTTTAACAAGTTAACAGCTAGCATGACTTGTGTCGTAACATCTAGCATGAAGAATTGCATAAGAAATCTACCAAAGTTTTCGAACTTGAGTTCGCTTTCCTGTATCTTGGCCATGGTTTGTACGGCCTGCTTGTTTGTTTCCATAAGATTATTCTAATCCTCTACTCTGCTTGTACATACTAATGTACTTCTCGAGCAGGATGATTGTCTTAGGATTACTAAAATCTAACTGTGAACCTTTCTTGCCATTACATCTAACACACAGAATTTGCAGATTGCTTTCGTCTACATAGTAGTCTTCGAGTCCCATGTCCAAGAGTACTTTCTTTGGAATAATATGATCCAAAGTAAGTTTCTCTTTGTCGCCATGTATACCACAGATCTGACAATGGTTGCCTCGAACTTTGATTAGCTTCTGCAATACTTCTCTGTGCCAACGACCTTTGAGCTGACGTATCTTGACTGTAAGATCCAGCTCTTTAGCTCTGGCAATAATAGGTTTGTATGATTCTTCAGGTAGAAATTCTTCGAGTAATGTTTCCAAATTATTCTTCATTACTTTTTACCTTGAAGACCATACTTCTTCTGAGTTATCTGATTGATTGTACGATTCTTCAACCAAGGTAATGTAGCTAATTCCTTTGGTGTCATACGCATGTTAGCTTCGATGGCATCTACTTCTTGTTCAGTCCATCTAGTCATTGGATGACTTTTAACTTTACCATTAACACTAAGCTTATGACGTTTATCTTGAATGGCAACACTAGTTCTATCAGGGAACAATGCGTATAACTTTTTGCCTTTAAGTTTATTCGAGTTATCTATTAACAACTGTTCCTCTTCAGCTGTCCATGCTTTACTACCATTACTCATAGTCTTCTGTTCAATCTGATCTACAACTGGTGTTGGAACAGCCTTGTTAATGTCAACTACTGGAGTACTAATCTGTTCTCCCGATAAGTAAGCATGCATTACATTCGCACGATCCTCGTTAAGTCTGTCCCATTTAAAGTTACGGTATATACTTAACCGTGTCTTGATAGCTCCAGCTGTATGTCTCTTCAGAAGATCTTTACGACTAGCAACTTGCTTTGGTGATTTCTTTTTCATGAGATCACACAACAGTTTGTCTTCCTTGATAGTCCAACCGATTTGTTTGTAACCTTTCATACGTTGCTTCTTATCGGGAAGTCCATCAGGAGTTTCTTCACTAGTCGTTTCTTTTCTCAATGACTTAGGAATTCCAGTTTTGAAATAGTCTTGAATGTCTTGTTCACTTTCTGGCTCTTCACTAGTCGCTTCGTCTACTAGTTCTTCTTCTTGCGTGTCTTCCTTAGGTGCAAAGTTAGGCATCTTAAAACCTTTCTTTACCTTGTCCAAGATTTTAAACATAGCTAACTTTTCAGCAGCATGTTCAATGATGCTGTTAGCTTTTGCTAACAACTTGTTAGAGATGAAGCTATGGTTCATTATACCATGCTTAGTAATCTGATCTAGAATACCTAGACCCATCTCAAGATCATTAGTGCGTACGTTTAAGCCTACACACTTGATTGTGATTCTTAACTTCTTCATAAATTAATGAATGAAGCGAACGCCATGTCCCTTAGTAAATGCGGGACTGGTGGTCGCGAATGAATTAATAAACTCCTTACTTAATATTCAATTGTTACTGTACACCGGCCTACACAACACAACTCCGAACGCTTTACTATACATTATAGCATTGATCTAGTAGATCGTGTTGAATACCCAGTCATCGAACCAAATGATCTCATCATTCTGAAAAGATTTGAATGCACTTCTGATGAATCTATAGTCATCAAGTGTACATTTTCTTTCCTCTCCCTCGTACTTAACACAAGTGTCAGCTTCTTGGAACATGATTCCTTCGATAGCTAAGACAGTGCTTCCGAACCTTTGGCCGTAGCCCCAGGTATAGGTATCTCTTGACTGACTATAAAGCCATTCAAAGTAGATGCCTCCGTCAGCACTAACTGACTGCTCTTGTTCTGTAAGCTCTACAGCTTTAGCTTCTAGAACTACAACGAGCAATCCTACAAACAGTACTGTGATCACAAACAAAATGATTAGAAGTTTTTCTACATCTATAGTTAACATAAAACTAAACTAGGGTAGTATCGCCAGTAAAAGTATCCTCTTTGAGGTCCTTACTAGCCTGCTCCTCTAAATTATTATCCCACTTACTAGGTTGATATGCATCCCAGTAAGCAGGAAACGATTTAATTAAGATCTCCTTGTTAGTACGATCAGCATGAAGAAGACATTTAGCGAGAGCCTTTACGAAGCTCCCGCCATACGTCTCCATGTTGTTGACTACTTCAAGTTCGTGATCATTCAGACAGCCCATAATTTTTAGTCAATTCATGAACAACCTTTTTTGCTACGAGATGCTCATGGAATTGTTTAATAGCATCGTCTCTACCTGATGCCATGAATGGATTAGACCTTACCTTAACGAATGTACTTTCGTCTGCATCTTTCAAGTCTAACGAATCAAGATAAGGCTTGGCTTGTATGTGTCCATTAACATGGAGGTAGCACCACCACTTAGCCTTCATAGTCTCGGATGCTAATTCCTACTGGGAATCTAGGTATGCCATCATCAGTAAGTTCTTGATAACGAACAGTTAACTTCTTCCCAATAAGATTAGTTAGATCATTCATCCAAGTAGTACGTTGCTCGAATGAACCACGTGGTCTCACTGCAAACTCCTGTCCTTTGGCAGTTTTTACTGCGAAGACTATGCAACCGACCTCTGGTCCAGTACCAGGTTGTCCTCCAATGATTTCATACTCCTCATCTTGGAACTCCTTGTACTTCTGTAGATCAGCTGACCTACCTTTAAGTTTGTACTTACCATTACTGTTACGAACAATCAATCCCTCGTAACCTCGCTTGATATATTCACTAAGCATGAATTTAATATCATCTACACACGATATTAATTTAGATTCAACAAACCACACACTATCAGTAGGCACCTTATCTAGAAGGCGCTCTAGTTCTGCGTTCCGATTCTCGAATGTCATGTTAGTATCTACGATATCAAACACATGGTAATCCAAAAGAATACTCTTGGCTCTTAGCTTCTTAACTAAACGTATCATCTCTTGAAACGTAAGATCATGTGAATAGATTTCACCATCTAGTACTTGATCAACTTTCATTATCTTAAGCAGATCAGAAGTTAAATGTTCAAGAGTATTAAACTCCTTGCCCATACGTGAGTAGTACTTGATAGTCTCTTCATCTATCTTCTTAGCTAGACAACGAACGCCGTCCAGCTTAGGTTGAACGTAACATGGATAGACTATGTTATGTCCACGCTTTTGAAATGTATGAGCTAGCATAGGCAAGAGGACTTCGTCTTGAAGATTGTTTAGATCTTCAACGTAACCCTTGTCTAGCTTTTTCTTCCAGGTAGATTCAGCTTCGGAGCAGGCTTGTTCATATGGTGTGGTCTCATTAGACTTACCTATGTTCTTACCTGTTTTGATATGCTTCTCGGATATTCGCACTTTGCTATCTCCGAGTCCATATTTTACAAAGATTATAACAGTATCAAACTCAAAATGTTGTACTGAAATAGTCCAATGCTTAACCTTACCTGTACTTGATTGCTCATACAATTTCGGAAATGTTTTCTCCATAATTTTTGGATCATTAACATAAATTAAATTGCAGATGCTCCAGTATCAGAGCTGTTGTCTTCTTCTTTCTCACGACCAACGAGCTTACCGAACACCTTAATGTTCTTGAAGTAATTCTCATGCCAGTCATGAAGCTTCTCCATGCACTCGCCAAAATCTTTTCCTGATACGAACACACCTACCTCGGTGTCATCTCGTTCGTGATCAATCATAAAGCTGGCTTTAGCATGTAGCTTCTCACTGGTGTTAGAATTAAATCTAATCTCAAACTTCCGTAGTTTACCTGCGGAGAGGAAGTCGAAGTCTGACATAGTTAATGTAGGCTTCTGCTTGTCTTCGTCATTACTCATAGTTAATTGTTTGGTGTCCTCAATAGGACCCGTTACATAAATTAATTATTTCTTACTTAGTGCCATGTACGTTCGGACATACGCGATACTTAAGACCGTCAGGATCAGTAATACCTTGATCCCGAGCACACTGTTCACTACAGTACATGGGGATTCCCATGTCTACACACTGCTGACAATCTAAGTACTCACCACACATAGCACAACAAACGCCTGTTAACATGTCGTCAGCTACTTGTCCCATAGTTATTTACATAAATCAATGAAGATTAAATTAGCCTTAAGCAAGCTGTTAGTCCTACGCATACTATACTTGTGACAAATATTACTACTATAATCTTTAATGAATACACGATATGTTTTTATCTCTGCAGTACTCCAAATATCTGCATCCCATGTTAACTTCGTAATCATAATAGTACAACCATGACTAGCTTGCTTAGTGCGAATGATTTCTTCATGAAACATGTGGTTAATCTTTAACGTATAGCTGGATCGGATCTTCATGAGTTCCTATCCAACCTACTGTTTTACCTCGGCAAATAACTTCGCCTTGAGGCATGACTAAAGCTTCGACGAACACTCCAGTCATATCCTTTGGTCGCTCTTTAAGTTTTTTGATTTGCATAAATCAATTTACTAATTAATTACAAAACCTTTCCAGTGTTCATAAATCAACCTTTAAAGTTTTTGATCTCTTTCTCACTAGCTACTACGTAGTGATCGTCTACCTTTTTAAGGATAGTTGTGTTAGCTATGTGAACGATGGCTGGCTCACCACTAGTAGTTGAGAGCTTGCCTCTGTCTAGATCTAACACTTCGTTGTACGAATACATACCATCTACGTGATCAAACCTAATGATTACTTCTTGACTTGGTTTAATCCCGTCGATTCTAACAGACATGTTATGTATCTCTGCTCCTTTCGATAGATCATACAGGCGTAACAAATTTGTATTCTTTGCCATACTTCTTATGGTTCTCTTTGACCCAGCACACTTAACTCTGATGAGTGAGCCGTGTCTTAAGACAACTCTTTTATGAATTAAACTCATGTTAGTACTTAGGGTATGGTGCATAGCCTACAGTACCCAGTAAATAGTCTGACATCTGTTCGGTTGCTAACCGTCCATCGTAATGCCAAGCAGGTGGGTGACTCTCGACTCTTAAACCATACTCGTTAGACTTAAAGAATTCTTTTAAATCATCCTTAGTTGGGTAAGTACTTAGCCAACCAGCCTTGTTGTAGTGAGCAATGCTACCACACTGCAAGCTAAAGAATTCGTAAAGATACTTAGGGAAATGTTCATAGTCATAGAACTTGACAAATGTCTTGAACTGTTTCATCAAACGTTTCACGTCCCAGACTGAGTTGCCGTCGTATAGTATCCACTCATTGCTTACAAGAGTCTCTTCAACAAATGAAAGCAATGCTTTTCTTACAGTCGGTTCACTAGCATGATCAGGTATGCGATTAGCTTCGAGAAATATCTCTAGCTTTTTCATAACTGTCTGGCTGTTGACCCGACATATCTTTCCCGCGATGGTGATTTCCATATGCTTATTTATATTTAGTCTGTCGAATTATTTCCTTGGCTCGATTAACATTGTCATCTCCCCAGATTTTTCCATATTGAATCCAAGAACCATTGTTCGCACATCTGGCTAGAATAACACTTCGATCGGCACCAATCCCTGTTCCATTTCCACCACGCTTATCAGCTAAGAAGTATCGGAACTCAGGATGAATCTTGATATCTCTTCTAAGTCTTTTAAGAATACTAAGATCTTCTTTCAACATATGATTTATATTACAAAACATTATAGAGTATTTAGCAAATGCTTTACTTACAATGTCTTGTTTGATTACCGATTAACTTGGCTAAGGTTAGCACATCGACCTCGAAATACGAACTCAAGTTCGCTTTTCTGTGCAATCTCAACCTAGTTATTCCTTGATAGGTAGTGGCTCTACTCCTCGTAGCTCAGCTATCCTGCTTTTAACCGCGTCTTCAACTACCTCTCGGGCCTGTCCGAAACTGTCATGAGTGACTTCGAAGTCCTCTGTTTCAAACTTGCGACGTGGATCGTAGTTAGACAAGGTTAACTTACGTGAATACACGAAGTTTCTCGGACCGTTGTCTTCTCTTGCTTCTACCTCCGGTACGTACTCGTGCTCTTCGTTGGGTAGAATTACTTTATCTTCTGACATGATACACAACTTAGATTAATTAGTATGTGATTCAGAGACAGCTCTAAAGTCCGACATAACTTCGGCCGTTCTCTTCGTGAACTACATATACGTGTATAGAGATTCTTCTCTTCATAACTCTATTGGGATTCCCGATAGTGTGCGAAGATTGAGTGTGTTGTACTACGTAAGACCGTGTAAGATGAGTAGTTTACGGGTGTAAGATTTACCGTACAAGACCGTACAAGATTTACCGTGTAAGACCGTGTAAGACCGTACAAGACCGTACAAGACTAACAAACAAACGAACAGAAAGAATAACAAAACAAACAAAACAAACACAACAACTAGGAACAACACCAATACAAAAGAAAAATAAAGAGAGAATATGCGGGAGCGAATTAAGCGCGGCCAAATACCGTCGGGATAGACTCTATTCCCTGAACCCTGAAAAAAAGACCGCAGGCTGTTACACCCACGGTCTCTTTTAACTCTAACCCAGTCCTATTTCTTGTCAGAGAAACCCTGACCAATTTTACCAAGCAGTTCCTTGTATTCATCCAGTCTGTCCTTTTCTACATTGAGGAATACCCAATGTGTGTTCTGATTCTTACCTGCCTCCTTCTTGTTGTTAACACCAAAGGTAACACGGCAATAATCAGTAACAATCAAAGGATATATGTTCGAAACTTCGTACTCACCTTTCTTTCCCTCTACTGGGACAGTCAACGGTGCGACTGAGAAGTTCTTTGTGTCTTTAGCCCAAGCTTTGCCAATTAACACACTAACTTCTTCTTTCTGGGCTGGTTTTGAACCGCCCTCTAACATATTCATTAAACTCATAGACTTGTAGGGACTAAGCAGACCTGTGGACTACTTAGCTATCCTCATTACTTTATTTAACCAAACCCTTGTCCTTAGCGTACTCTAAGGCAAGCAGTATCCCGCAAGCCTCTCCGTACTTTCTATCACGCAAGAGTTTGTCTTGACGCTTCGGATGCAGTGCTATCTGTTCTAAGATGTCAAAGGATTCGTCATTTAATCCTCTAATCCTAGCCCACTTAGGCACTTCCGAAAGCATTTGCAAGGTGATCATACGCGTATGTACTTAATGATTAACGTGAAGATTAATGTTACATCGACCTTTATAACTTAAATTAATAATCACGCCAGAGCGAGATTAGCGCCCACATCTACCGTCGGGCCAGAACGAGTTGTCTCATGTATTAAAAAGAAAGCCTAGAGTATATTACCCTAGGCTGTTCTTCTAATCGAAGTACTTCTCTTCTACTCCTTCGTAGTTCATGTCTTCAACCGAAGTGTCTTCACCCGATAGCTTGGTTAGATCCTCGTTCTTAATATCCAGAAGAGGAGTAACTGCAGGCTTGACCCAACACTTGTAGACACCGTACGCAATGATTGCTACAATCAATAGTGGAATCATAATGGTATGTTAGTTAGTTAATTAATTATAGCAGAGATAGATACATGCTGACTACTACCGTTGGGAAAGATATGCATGGCCTAGATAGATATAGTCTCTATAATATATCTGTATATATGTGTGTCTCCCCCCCATGTATAAATATGTAGTATAAATATATGTCTAGGTCTATTCGACAGAACTTTTTAAAAACAGAACAAAGCGAACTTCAAGTTCGTATTCCCCCAAAAGCCTAAGTCAAATTTTCAGAAAGTCGAATTTTAAAAAAGGTTGTTTTCCACAGTTGACATTAAGTTGAGGCTGTGATATTATTTAAGTAGATCTAGATTGGAGCGACAGATCTGGTAGATTTAATAATTTAAAGGTAGACAATGTTTGCAGAAAACTGTCAACTTGTCTCTTGACAAATTGAAAGTTATGTTGCAAAACATATTAGTACAATTCAATACATTGTCTCAACTATTATTGAGATCTATCGAACGGACTTTCGGAGTTTGTTCACTATTCGCTTCAAAAAGCAAGCCATTTAACCATGGTTTGTTTTTTTGTTTGACAACTTAGCAGTTCTGTAGCCTTACACATGAGGGCAACCAGGTTTTAACCGTGAGGTTAGGACCTTCGCGAAAGCGGGTGACAAGCTGGTTGTTCTCAAATGCAAGTCCGTAGAGAACTTAAGTTTGATCCCATGGACTCTAAACTAATTGGGGATCTCGCTGCGGTACGTTCGGCCACTCACGTAATGGGGTTGAAGCAGTCACAGCTACGCATGATCAGTTGTATCCTGGTCATCATCGGTGGAAAAGCAGCCGATGTTAAAAGTGTTACATGACATGTTCTTTCGTTGTTGACAAAACAACTCTAAAGTTATGTAATCAGTTGTAGTGCCTAGGGGGTGTGTCCTCTGCAAGATGCTTTAATACTAGCCCCAGTTGAAGGGATTCATGCCGGTACCTCTACCTTTTGGCTTTAGTTTTGTGCTACAAAGAGAACTACAGCTCCTCGATCGTCCATCTTCGTAGGGGTTAAATTTAAGAAGAGTTTGACGTAGCGAGCTAAACGTTGTGTGACACATGTGGATCTACAGTCTCACTCACCTTATCGGGAAGACAACACTAACTAACAACACAACATAAAGATATGATAAATAAAAAAGAAAAGTTAATGCTGTTATTTGTTTTAGGTACCATTCTAATACTGTTTACAGTCCTCTTTGTAATTGCAGAGCAGGTAACTGCGGAAGAGGAACTAATTGTAACTGATGCGGACAGAGTAGGCTTTAGCTTTACAGAGGATTCGGCCACTCTTCACTATGAGTGGGACACTAAGATGACGACCACAGTCGAGCCTAATGAATGTAACTCCTGCATGGCCGCCTGTCATTCATTCGAATGTAAAGAGAGCTGTTACAACTTTTATTGTAAGTAAATGCAGAAGAGATCTAAGTCAAAGTTATGTCCACTGTGTCACAAAGGTTTTGTAATCCGCCAAGACAGTGGGTACTTTAATTCAGTTTGGCGATGCACCCGGTATCCAAAATGTAGATATACTAAACAAATGAAATAAATATTATGGCATTTAAAGATTCAGGGATCTATTACTGCATGTATTGCGGAGAGCTACTTACGGCTAAAGGTAAATATTGCAAGGGAGGAACAGATGGTGAGGGCAACAAGTTGTTCGGCTGCAGTACCCAGAAGGGGCGTAAGCAAGTTTTTGATCTCAACGTAGCGATCATAAAAGAAAACAAGGCTAAGGGGCACACAGTCCCTGAGGGCTTAAAGAACTGGAAGTAAAAAACGAACTTGAAGTTCGCATTCCAAAGAGATAGCATTTACAAGATGCTATTTTTTTGTTACAATATAGATATATGAAACCAAGAATTATTGTACAACCTGCTGAAGACTACTTTGTTGCATTTCTAGCTACCAGAGGGATTGACCTTGTGGATAAAGAAGCTGACGTTATCCACTACTTCGGAGAATCCAAACGGAAACTTAAGAAGTTAGTAGCTGAACATGATCCGGATCTGGTAATGGTCCACAACAAAAAAGCTTTCGACAAAGATTACAAGTTTCCTTTTGCACTAGATGAGATCTCAAGAGAAGGAGATATCTATGTTCCAAGGGAAGTTAAGACGAATGCCTTGGAGCTTTCACGTCTCCACTTCCAGAGCCTAGGCCTGGAGAGATTGATGTTCGATCTAATGGACGACATCAAAGAGGAGCGAAAAGAAAAATTACAAATCAATTCAAGTGGTGTAAAGAAAGTCTTTAGCGCCATGATGTGGGACTAGACGATTAACTTCTCGGCATGTCCCTATTGAGGGAACACGAGATGGAGGCAGAAGCGCCCGACTCAAAACAGCGGAGTTTAATTGTATCGTAAGATCAATTGAAACCGAACCTCTCAACCTGGGCCAGCCTCGACAATATGGGATCTCCGGATGCCATCAATAACATGTTGAGAGGTTAGTCGTTTACCTAGCTGTTAAAAAGATAATATGTCAAAGGAGTATGTAGTTAAGAGCGGTGACACTTTGTCTAGAATTGCAGAAAGCAATAAGACAAATGTCAAAACTCTTGCTCAACTAAATTCAATTACTGATACCAACAAGATCCAGATCGGCCAGAAGATTAAGCTACCTGTAGATTCATATGCTGAAGCAGTTAAGGCAGCTAAGGATCAATTGAAGGCAGGGATCACCTGGGGTTCAGCTTGGTGGTCTGTTAAGAATGTATCACCAGAAGCTGAGAATGCGAAGATCGATAAAGATCTTGGTAAAGATTTCTGGTCTCAACCCGGAGCCTTCGAGAAATATTCCAAGGAATCTGATGTGAAAATCATTGAACCGTTTAAGGATCAACAACAAAAAGTTGAGATCATTGAACCGTTTAAGGATCAAAAGAAAGTTGAAGTCATTGAACCATTCAAAGACAAAGGTGAAGTTAAGATTGTAGACAGTAAAGGTGTGCCGGTTGTAAAGCAAACAGCTTTAGACTTTGGGAAAGTAGATCCTAAGATCCAAACATCTACTCCTTCGCAACTAGATAAAACTGAAGCCAAGCCCATGGCGGAGCCAAATCCTGTCGGGGCTTTTTTTGATTCTCTTCTTAAACCATTTAAGACAGAAGGAGTTAGTAACCTTGTGAACAAACTCAAAGAAGGGAAAGAGATCTCAGTTGAAGAAGGACAAACCTTTATGGCAGACATTACCCGGCCGATCAGTCAGCACTTCTTTCCTAGGTTCGAGATAGCTGAGAAGATTGCTAACAAAGCAATGGACATTCCCGGCATGTACAAGGAGGGTAACCTGGTCATTGCTAAAGAGAAGATAGAACATGAAGCGAGACAGGGAGCAGAGAAGACTCTACAAAAAGATCTTTTCATGATTCGGGGATCACAGAATGTTGAACTCGACAAGATAGATCCTCAAGCCTTCTACACTGACTACAGTAACGGCATTCTTATTCCAGCTAAAGTATTGGGTGGGATATCCGGAACTCCATATCAAAAAGAAGACTTCAAACGTGAGAGTAAGTTGGCTAAGGTTAGAGATAACTTTGATGATCTTCTCTATGGTTTAGAAGTTATGCGTGAAGATGCCGAGACAGAACTCGGATTCGTTCTGACAGGAGAAGAGAACGAAGAAGAGTACAGACAGATCTTACAGAACGCACTTAACAAAAGAGCAGAGGAAATATATAAAAAGAATAATCTAGAAGGAAGCCAACTGGCTGCGGAGTTGAATGCACATACGATGGGGATGTCAGACTCGTTACAAAAGGTAGCAGACAACATGCAGAATGACATCATCGATATCCTTGACTTCTCCTTTAAAGATGCTCCGAAAGATATAGTGGCAAAATCGAATGAAGGATTCTTCGATTTGATAAAGGATGTTGAGACGTACAATGATTATGTAAAGACTGCTAAAGATTACAATGACTACAATGACATACTAGCCAACACCGTTCTAGATGAAGACAGGGCAGCTAAAGATTATGCGCGGCTCAGTGACGAGCTTACCGTGTTGTCGACTGTTGGAAACAAGAAGTTTGTTGAAGACAACAACAGATTCTTTGAGCTGAGTGAAGTCGAGAAGCAAGCTAACATGAATTACTACGATCAGAACTCTAAAGATCTGGATAGAGTCTACGGTATTTTCAAGGAGCTCGGAGACATCCAGTCATGGATTAATGTTAACGAAGCTAAGGCAGACAATGCTATTGCTAGAAGCAATGCGCTCGAAGTAACTATCAATAAATTCTTTGAAGAGTTCGATCAACTTGTTACAACGAAAGAGTTCGGACAGCTGCTGTCATCTTATGCTACAGCTAAGGACAAGGATCTCTCAGAACTTATCAATGATCTTAATGAATACAATAAACATAAGAGTTGGATTGATCAGAACAAAGATGAAGTAGCAAAGCAGATGGCGTCATACGATGTCAGAGAAGCTATAGCTCTAGGCGAAATAAAAGTAGCGGCAGACAGTATCTCTAAATTCTCCGATGACTATGCAGCAGAGAAAGCTAAGATGGGTGAGGTCGCTGCAAATTTAGATACACTTCAGATGGCTGATGAGATTGCGTATCAGAAAATGAAGAGCGAAGTAAACAGTACGATCAATGCATCACGTATGCTGCATCCCTTTAAGACTTGGGATTTGTGGCAGGAGCATGGTGGCAAAGAAATAATCTGGGAAGGAACTCCTCAGTTAATCCAAGCTATGTTCGAGGAAGCTATCAAGATAGGAACAAAGACGGGGACTCTACAAACAGCCGACTTCTTTTACCCAGGACCGTCAGGTGAATTTCTTAAGGATGCACAATGGTACATGGAGAGTCTACAGAAAAATACTATCCCTTCTGTAGCAACCGGACTTAGATCTTCGCTTAAACTTCTTAACTATGTAGGTGGCAGTGCCGACTCTGTAGCGGGGAAGACAAACGACATGCTCAATGATGGGAAGACTTACTTTCCTTACACAGACAAAGATGGGAAATTGATTCCAACTTTGGCTACACGATTCGCTACTTGGGGATTGAATTGGATGAATGATCCAGATGAAGATTCAGATACGTACAAGAACATGGGTACTAAGTACGAGCAATCTACTGCAGTGATCCCTCTAGATCCTGCCAATGAAGACAAGACATATACTCTCGATGAAATAATTGATACATATAATTCGCATGATCTCCAAGCTGCTTCAGGTATTGTAATGGGATCAGATCTTCTTAAGAAAGAACTATTAAAAGCAAATAACTTTGCTGGCCAGGGAATAGATCCCAACAAGATCCCAGCTGGAACTGAAGTTGTAATCAGTCTCGGGAACAACAAGGCTACCGAACGAATGAAGAATAATGAGAAGCAACGGGCATGGATGGCCGGTGATGTAGCCTATGATGAGTTCACAACTACTAAGAAAGCTAGCATCTATGACTTTGTTAAACGTGAAGATCGGGATAAAGTTATTTCGATCTCAATGCTCAACGACCTAGCTGGTAAAGGAATAAGCTTGAATGAAATACCAGTAGGGACAAAGCTACTCATACCTAAGTTCGATTCAATACCATCATATACAAGCTGGATGAAACCAGAGAAAAGATTGGAGATGCAAGCTCGCAATCCTTTTTGGCATGTGTTCTGGAATGAACTTACTGCTAACCTAGGAGACCCATTGAACTACATCTGGCCTATGTCAGCATATAGGTTCAGTGAGTTTGTAGACTTCGCAGGTGGAAAGATAACCAGGAAGCTAGCCGAACAAGCAGCTGGCGCCGCACCCGATGGACGTGTCACAGAACTTATAGGTAAGAACAACATGATGCACCTTGCTAAGAGAGGACAGAGTGTTGCCGATTGGACATACGGATTGTCAGAGATACTCAGATTGAAACCGGTGTCTAATCCTAAGATAGCGAGACTTGCAGACAACACACCGTTCGTTCAACTGCTTAAGCCTGACATGGGATTAAGTAATCAGAACCTAGCGACTCTCTCAGTGATCATGACAAAGTTCCGGGGCATTACACTTTCAAAACTTTTACCTTGGTATCAAAAGAAACTGATTGACATGACAGACATCGAGACCAATGCTGAAGCATCGAAGTCTGTTGTTAAGACCAAGGAAGCGTTAACTTTAATATCAAAAACAAATAAGATAATAGAAGACGATGTCAGGAAGGCCATGACTATGTACGTCGATGACTACACCACTAACCGGAACACAGTAATCAAACCAGCTACTGAGTTTGCAGAAAGCTATAAGACAATGAAGGATTGGTTAATCGCTAAAGGTGGGACCGGTAGGAACAAAAAGAAAACATATGTTGAATCAGTTATCGATGACAGAGAGGCAGGAATGTTTACCAACAATGCTGAATACAATCTAGCACTTGAGGAACCGGAAGCTTTCTACGAAGATTACTATCGACGTAACAAAGACATCCGTGTCATTGACATAGCTCTAGAGTTCTTCGAACAAGTCGGACTCTCAGAAGGTAAATACAGACAGCTCTTAGAGAAGTTCCCTGACTTAGAAACTATGATGGTTGAGATCGAGAAGCAAAGTATTGAGTATCTCGATGAGATGAAATACAAAACAATCTTCAATCAAGAGAAGTACAAACAGCTGACACCCATGGGCCGTACCGTTTTTAGAGAGTTGATCCAAGATCCTAATACGCTTGAGCTTGTTCCTAACCTAGGAAAGTTTGACGACATCATTAACGACAAGCTAGCCAAATACCCAGACTTCAAACGAGAGATTTTGTCTGGTGCTGACGCAGTTCGTAACTACAAGAAAGATCTTGACTGGATGAGAAAGTACCAGGAAGGTTCAGTTACTCTTAGCGGAGATGCTAAAGACAAAGTCCTTATCCCGGTAAGCAAGAATGCTGACGTCGAACTCCGTACCGTTTCGGTTCAGGCGCTTCCCGCTGATCTTAAAAAGAGTTGGGGAGACGAACCATTTAAGGTTGCCGCTAACCCTACTACCGGGAAGACAACATTTGTTGCTAACATAGACGCCTATAAATCTGGTAACTTACCAGCCATTGTTATGGACTATGGATCAATAGCTCCTAACAAGAAGTTGTCTATCCTATATGACACCACAATAGGTAGGCCAGAACTGTCGATGAAAGGGAAGACAGTAGATCCTGATTCACGCAAAATGCTTACAGAGTTTGTAGAAAAAGAAACCAAAGATAGAGTTACCTATGGTGACATTCTGAACACTGCATTCATGGACAAAGAGTCTGGGTGGTTTACAAACTACTTCAAGGATCCGGTTAAAGGAGATACATTCAGATCCGAGTTTACTAAGATTGTTGAGGACATGATTGATGCTGGAGATTTGAAACCGAACGAAGTAGAATCCTTTATTAGTAAGAAATCTGTAGCTAGAAGTATTGGCGATCGTTACAATATTTCGATCGACAATGGAAAGAATGCTGGTAGGATGTATGACATTGACACTGAGATCGGAAGCAGAGTCACACAATATTTAAACATAGAAAAGTTCTACGAGTTAGTTCAGAAGCTGCAAGTTCTTTACGATGCAGATCCGACTCACAGTTTGTATCGACAGTTGTGGGACAAACTCTCTGTTATAAAAAGAAATACAATTAACAAGACTACTAACTACGTCATCAAACCTGAAGAGGACATGATGCTTTTGTTAATGGGAATCAAAGGAAAGAACGCCAGGCCTGACTTCCTGGAGGATTTTTCTTTGATTAAAGCATTGCTCTCAGGCAAGAAACTTTCTGCAGAAGAGTGGACTAAAGTTTCAAGCAAGTTTAAGAATGCTTCTTACCGAATGATAACAAATAAAACTAATGCTAGGATAGAAACCCAGAGTAAGAATTTAAGTCCCAAAGATATAGATAGAAGAAAATCCGAGGTCAGAGTTAAGATAAATTACTTTGATGGTGAAGCTAAAACTAAGAAAGAGTTTGCTGAGATCCTCGCTAAAGAGATGAAAGAAATCAACGAGAGCTTACCAGAGGTTCCTGCTGACGCCTTCTCTACTGCAGAGCTACGAAGATACAAAGAGATGATGAGTGAAGACGACGACTTCTACTATGCCGGTAACGTTATTCCTAAACTGTTCACATACATTACACTGCAGAAGGTAGGCAAAGAAGCTGTGCTAGATAACATAGTTAAGTTTTCACGTGAGTTAAACTCGACTGCGCTAGCTACTATCGCTGACATACTGAAGGAAGATAGACCTTATGTCTTGAATGTTATCGACGATGCTACACGAATGCTAAATAAATCCAGGGATAATAAAGTTTACTATGTCAGTAGACCTGGACTTGATACAAAGATTCTCGCTAGAGCGGGGAAGATAGTTGGTGACAAGTACGGATTCGAAAACGATTTAGCTGTTATTAAAACAATATCTCCAGAGGGAGAAGGCCCTAAGTATTTTAAAGAAAAAGTAAAAGGTATATCTCTTGACGTTGATCCAGATACAAAGTTGACAGCTCCCGCTAAATTAATCAGAGAAGAAGTAGAACGTAAGGCTGGCTTCGAGAAGAATTCTTTGTACAATGCATTGAAGAGATTGAAACAAATGAAGGACAAAGGCAAGACATACATCGAAGTTGGAGATGAATTTCCGGAAGAGTTCTTCAATGATGTGGCCACGCTAGATCTGGCTGACACGTTAGACGGAATGGAGAAGGGGCATATCAAAGATAATTACTTTGCAGATAAGCTAACATTAGACAAATTATATAAGTTGGAAATAGATCTAGCCGTTAAAGAACGTGACTTCAAAAGACAGGAGTTCAAAGTTATTAACATGAAGAAGAATCTCGAGAGGATGCGACAGACCGGAGCATCAGCTGAGAAGCTAAGAGATCTTACCAGCACCATCAAGGAGGCAGAAAAAGGCACTAAGCCTAATGGAAAACTTAGAACAGCATTTGATGAGGCGTTAATAAAAGGGGACAAGTTTGCCAACCATTTAGGACTTGGTAAGTTCAATGAGTTTGAATCCAATCTTAGTGTAGGCAAATCTGTCTTCAATATAAAAAGAAGATACCAAGAATTTGGTGATGGACAGCACTCTATTAACAGAAAAGAATATGAGACCGGAGTTACTGTGATCACTAGAAAGGTAGTCGAAGCTTTCAATTCTACTAAAGCTCCAACTATAACTACTCCCAAGGGTCCAAAACCTAACCCGTTATACGGGAAGGTGCTTCTTATTGATGACTACACTGACTACGGCAAAGGCGTGATCGCTTGGTTAAAAGATAATCCAAAAGAATATATCGAAGACTTTGACTATTCCATTGTTAAGATAGGCGATACCTTAGACGGCGACGCTTCTACTGCACAGCTGATTAGCAAAGTCATAGAGAATTATACTAAACCTTTAGCTAATACATACTTGAATAAGGACTATGGTTTCGGCATGTCTAGTGAAGAGTTTTTAGAATTGGTTAGTCTAGCTAAGAGAATCAGCGAACCGTCCGAGGAAGACATTGCGAACTTCAGGAAGTATCCGTACAATGCATACGAAAAGTTTTGGCCTGAACATGAAAAGACTATCCTTAATGAATTTGAAGCGAGACTAGAAAAACTCTACAGAGACAAAGGTGATGGATCGGAATCATTCAAAAAAAGAAATGAAGAGTGGGACAAGATGTGTACCAACCGTGATGTATTTGAAACTACCAAAGACCCAGCTATGCTGGCTGAGATTGAAGAGAGGAAAGCTATTAACAAACTTAAAGATGTAACTGACGACTTTGATCCAGATAATATTGATACTGTCGATTACAGTAACGAAATAGATAATCTTGATAATGCTACCGATGATCTAGTCACGAAGGAAGAGTTAGGCATAATGAACATTGATGCAGACCAGGAGACACTCGACAACATAGACAAATTAAAAGGAGAGTATCATCAGCCAAGAGAAAAAGGATTAACCGATGACTATCAGACTCAACCAGAAATGGCCAGAGAGTTCGCCATTAAAGTCATGGGGAATTTCCAAGCTATGAAAGAAGCCATGGGTTGGATCGATATAGAAAAAGTTGAGAAAGGAAAATGGAATATTAATTCAGCAAGAGATCTGAATGAATTAGCAAACGTACAAACAAAGATGCTGTACGCTGCTAATGGCCAGATGATTGACAACAACAACCTATTGCCTAGTGTTCGGGATTACGCGGAGAAGCTAACGGCCCAAGTCAAAAATGATCTTAATGTAAATGTGAGAGAGTTCTTCGATTTGTTGCCGGACATCTATGGTGCCAGAAGCGCACGTTCTCTTCTGGACTTTCAAGAGTCATATTCAAAAACTGTAGATCTGTCGAAGAAAGCTGTGACAGGATTAGAAGCTAGCTTCAAAAAGTTAGAAGCTTCTCATACAACTAACACGAACAAATTGCGAACTACTTTGCATAGCGCCAAGTCAGCAGCTGATAAAGTAAAATATGAATTGAATGTTAAAAGACTTGGTGAGATCAAAACACTTCTGTCTAAGTATGATCCCGTTGATCTGGAGAAAAAGAAAACCGGATCATTCAATCCTACTAAGTACAACATCCGTGGCCGTAATCTCAAGCAGTTAGAAGAAGTAGTTAGTAAGATGAATCTACCA
>Ga0307928_10000395_pt1 | contig 33176 bp, 51 predicted proteins | sample AceLakmetagen232_FD_201815 | JGI IMG/M metagenome (GOLD analysis project Ga0307928, IMG submission 201815) | Saline water microbial communities from Ace Lake, Antarctica - #232 | ecosystem: Environmental > Aquatic > Non-marine Saline and Alkaline > Saline | place: Antarctica: Ace Lake... | reverse complement strand
CAAAACCTTTCTTACTCATCAGTAACTTCATCAGCAGTTTTACCCATCCAAGTGACGGCAACAGATGAAGTTTTCCCATCTTGTGTTCTTTTATTTAACGCTGCTAAACCCCCAGCCGTATCTAATAACATAGCGTGCTGCCCATAATGGGACGTATTAAATCCCAAATCTACAGCACTCTGATAACTAACAGAAACATCACCCGCCTTTTCCGATTTTGCTCTTGGATCATAATTTGTATATAAATGGGCTGATAAATAACGCTCTATCATTTCAAGCCTTGTAGCATCATAATCATCTTCACTACAACACTCAGTAACTAATTCATTAGCAATAGCAATAAAAGGCGATATGTCAAAATCATCTTCTAATTCTATAATACCACCTACCAAAGTTGATGTTGTACGTACTGCCATCAGTTATTACCCCAAAACTCTTTCATTGTCATTTTCGGAAACACATCCAAAGCAGAATTGTCATTAACATTTATAATTTCCCTATCAACAAATTTCTTTTGCCAATCCATTTTAACTTTATTGAATTCTTGGCACATTCTATTACAAACATTCTGGTCCGGCCTATCCAACCCTTTATCATGCCAATTGTTTTTCCCGTCTTCTGATAACTTCATATCAAAGCCCAAAAGGATGATACGTTTGGCACCTAATATAAGAGCAAGGTTTATGGCGGAGGCACCTGTATTAGTGTTCCATCCAAGGGCCTCATTATGAAGTCCAGATGTTTTTCTTTGTATCCACCATAACCACGGCTCTTTGTTTTTTCTTAAACTTGGAGTATTAGTAACAACCACACCACCTTCTTCACTATATACTTCTAAGTTTTCATGATACTTTTTGAAAAACTTGCCGTCACCAAATATACAAATATTGCATAGTGACACGCCTAAGAAAAAAGCAGCATTACAACCAATAGTGTTTTTACCTTTTAACAGCGACCAATCAAAATCATTCTCTAACGATGTGCCACCACCAATGATAAAAACATCTTGTCCTTGCCAATCAGGTTGTAAATCATTCCAGTTCGGCATCATCTTCTACCGCTGTTATATCCACAAGAAATGTCTTGACTTCATCGTGTGTGTTCAAATCAGAAGCCAAAATGTCTCCATTGTTTACATCCACAATAACCCTTTTGCTATCTTTTACAAACACACGACATTCAAGGGGTACAGCATCACTAAACTTTTTAGTGATTTCTTTTCCAAAGGCAGTGAAATCAACTTTTGCCTTTTCAGTATCATTGGCTTCTTCTTCGACAACCTCTTCTTCTTTATCAACATCAACCACAAGTATTTCTTCAACAACAGCCTCATCTTTTCCGACAGCAGGAGAAGGAGGGAAATCAACAACCTCCTTCTCCTTTTTTTTCGCCACCGGGGAGCTATGTAATTTTGGCTTCTGTTTCTCTGATGCTTTGGGTTTTACAACAGGGACAGGAATTTCAAAAAACTTATTCCTGAACTTCTTGGTTAAATCTTGTGTTGATTGAACCGTGTCGCCTTTTATATATACACCATCTCCATCTTTATGAATACCAGCTACTACCTGAAAATACCGCATTACTTAATCCTTTCCAAAAATTAAATATAAAACACTAAATGCCTTTTAAATTAAACAGAACCGTGAACGATACCAGTATTATCATTTTGGTCTGCTCTTGTCTGAGGAACCATAATTGACATCACTTTGAAGTTCTGTTGCAAACCACCCTGCGTATCCCACTGAACGGTTGTCATATCCATACCATTAATCAGACGAACAACATCAGAAGTCATTTGTACCAAAACCATATCATAATCTTCCAAGTAATCCAAAATACGCATATCAGTAACACCTTCAGCTTCTTTGATACGCATACCCAAAGTTTTGTTTGGATAGTTAGAACTGTAGTCACGATTCAGATATTGAGACCACGCTGTTGAACAATACAACATCCACGGGCCATAGTAATAAGCATCAATACTATCCTGAATCATCGAATTAACTTCGTTGTAAGTAGTAACAGGAGTCCAACCACTTGCAGCAGGTGATGTAATGGTACGGGTAATACGATTATCATAACTGACTAAACCTTGTACGGAATAACCAGCATATTTATAATCGGTGGCAGTACCAATAGCCATCTTCTCAAGATACTCGGCAACTTTACGACCAGCAGATTCGGCAGTTGAAATATCAATCGAATCACCAACATTTCGACTTGTTGCTATCTGCCTTGCCGAAAAGTGGAAGTCTTTGAATACGATTGGAAGGGGCAAGCCAACCAAATCGTAGTTCGGGCGGTCGTTTTCGCTCTTGGTTATAGCATCCATTCCGATACTTGCTTCACCAACATCGCCTAAATTTTCAGATTCAAAAACAGTCTTGCCCATACCACTTGCGACAGTATGCACCAAACCGGCACCACGCAAATCGCCAACGAGCTTCAAGCGTGGGCGGGCAACACGGATGAGTGCTCTGTCAATTTCTTTCCATTCATCCAAACGCAGCGTTGCCGCCGTGTTTTGTACTGGGAAGGTTTCATCCTTGCCCTCTGCATTAGTGATGGTTACATGGGCTCTTCCATCATAAACAAACGGCCTCAATGCACCGGTATCAAAATTCGAATTTGTCACCAACTGCAATACAGAAGGGTTTAGCGTCTGAAGCAATTGTTTGTTGCTTGTTATCATCTTGTCCATCTTATTTTCCCTTTCAAAATTATATCTTTATTTTTTGTGTACTTTACAATTTCTAATTCTTACGCACAACGAGCAGCACATAAAGTATTGACCGCACCACTGGCAGACAAATCACACACTTCTGTTGCATAGAACATAACCTGTGATAATGTTTCACCAGACGCTAAATCTGTATCTTCCATAAACGTACCATTCCCAGCGGACATCAGTGCATCACCAATTGCAATGTCCTGCCCCGCTTCAATAAGCACGTTCAGGATAGTGCCTCGGTTTGGTATCAGATACGTTACCGGATAGAGGTTAGTGTACACCGTCGATACTGTATTGCCCTGAAGAGCATCTTCAGCAGCAATTGCAATTTCACCCCTACCACCTTCAGTAGCGTGCATAGTAAGAGTGCCAGCGGAACCCAACACAACAAGCATTCCCGGATATATACCAGCCTCAGCCGCATTGGCCTCTTCTTGCATATATTCGCCCTTATTATGAATCCTTCTTTTTGTCGTAGCCATTTTATTTTCCCTTTCAAAATTATATTTTTATTTTTGACTATTTTTATATCAACAAAAACAACTTTTTACTTTGCGTCTGCGGTGTCCTTTTCATTTGAAAAGTTCATCTTAGGTTTCGGCAAAGATACATCGGCAGCAATAGCATTTGCAGTCACACTATCACCCTGCCCATCATACATTGCTACATTTAAATTCGCATTAGCAACTTGTGGGGATACCATACTTGACAAACATTTCAATTCGTCCAAACCTTTTTCGTTCAACGCTACTTCTGTATAAGCATTTTTTGGGAACGCCATAATGGTATTGACCAAACGCTTCTTTTCAGCATTAAATGAATTCAATCCATTTTGCAACATACCACCTATCTCGGACGGGGCATTTGCGATATACTCAGCCACAGTAACGGGCTTTACATCCTGGTTTTTTACTTCGTCTTCTGGTTTTGCTTCCACTTCGTCTTCTGGTTTTGCTTCAGACTCTATAACCTTGTTCTCGACAGGAACCATTTTAGCAAGAGTTTCCTCATTCATTGCCGTCAATGTATCCTTATCTTCATCAGTCCACGTGGTCTGCTTATTAGCTATGAGTAAAGCAATAAGTTTTTCCTTATTCATGTCTTCGTTCCTTTCATTTGTAATAATATAATCGATTTTTTTAACTACCACAAACGGCAGTCCTATTAATTCTAACTTACCTTCTTTTTCCGTGTATGTCTGCTTATGAAAAACACCTCCCACTTCATAGATAAAATATCCATCAAATGTATCTTCAATCCAAAAATCAACATCTTTGCCCAATCGATCCCTTATCATTGAATATAGGAGCTGCCTTGTATCATCAAAACTTAATTCATTATTGACTAAGTGTATGACATGCTGTACTAAATACTTATCTCTGTATGCATTAAAAATAGTTTTCTTTTCTTTTGATAATGCCGCTAAAGAAACAGTATATGAATTGGATTCTCTGTTTAACCTTAAAAAACCTGCCCCGTCATCTATTGAACAAGCACCTCTATCATAAGGCAGTACAGCAAGATGATCCGGTTTATAATTACGTGCTATGGCTGTATATGGGACACCACCAAAATCACCGGTAACCTCTTCATTTTCTGTTAGTAGCCCAGTTGATAATTCTAACATCTCGCCATCCAGCACCGCTGTCAATACTTTATTATTAACGGCTTCCATCCTACTCTCTTCCAACCAAGCCTCAGCCTTTAATTTTCCATCATCGTATTTGGTGTTCATTATAACACCAATTTTTCTATTTGTTATTTCTTCAGGGCTGCACGCCGTCCCGTCTGGGTGGTTGACGACTACAGGTTTATGATTCCAAACGCCGGGCGTCTTTGCCAACTCCTCTTTTGGATAATACAAAGGTCCGGCAGTGCCATTTAAAACACCTTCAACAATCATAATCATCGGGACGACTAAATAATCACGCCCCTCCATTGTATCGTTTCTAACAGCCGCCGTAAAATTTCTTACTATTCTTTGTAGCATTTTTACTTCCCTTTACATAAAAAAAAGGCCGATGGGCTGTTAAACCTATCGGCCTCGTTCTTCAAGTACCGCAAACGAATATTCTATTTGCGAGCATTATACAAACATATTTTCAATCAATCAAGAACTATTTTTAGATTCTTTGTAATAAGAAGGTGGTTTCAATGATAATTCTTGTACCACATGCTTTATTTTCCCATCATCAATAACAATCACTAATTTAGCATAACTTCTTTTATTTAATAGAGTTACAATTTCATTTGTTATCCATTCCAAATCCGTTTTTTCACTCATTCCACTGCTCACCAAAAAGATAAAAAATTTTACAAAAGTGAGGAATTACATCCTTGAATCGGGTTCATGCACCCTTTCTGCATTATTTTCCTGCCATTTACGAAACTTTTGAATCAAATCGTAGCCCTCTCTACTACATGGTTCGATTGTACACATAATTCGAAATATTTTGCCAGTGCTTGCGGGGTATTTTTATCGGTTCCCATCATAATAAAAACGGGCACATCAGTTTCAACTACCTTACCTGTTTCTTTATTTCGTATAGCACCAATCACTTCATACTTCCCGGCATCATATAAATCACTTTGTTGTATCGTATTACCACTAATCGTTCCACCATTTCCATCAGCATGGTCTGCTTCCTTCTTAAAATTACATCTAACCATAATAACTCCTTAAAAATATAAAATGGTTGGGCAAACACTTCTCGACTGTTAAATTATGAAATGCTCTGTTAAGTTGTGCCCGCCCAACCGAGGGTTAGGAAATGCAAAATTAATTTACATTTTTATGTTTAGCTTTTGCCTGTTTTCTTATCTTCCTTTCCTTATCCAATCTACATATAAATTCTTTCAGTTTACTTTTCGATTCTTCTTTAATCCAAATTGTATTTACACTTTTATCGCCCATAGTGAGGTCAAACAAAATACCAGCATCCATAGCCTTATTGATATATTTTGGGACATACTCAGCTTTGGTCTTTATGGCTTTTGCTATATCCACAATTGATTGCTCTTTTGTTGTTAGCTGTTTTAAAAAATCTAACAGCTTTGATTCGTCTCCTTTGTGTTTCATTTATTTTCCTTATAAATTTTAGTTTTTTTCAATGGCCTAGTTACAGATTCACGCGTAACGCCAATCTCCATCGCCTTGATGACGCCAACCGCTTCCAAGTAATTATCTACAATGATAAAACTATCAGGCATAGGATCATTAAGAATAGTTTTATTTTCTCTCACTGCTATTATTGGGATACCTGCTTCTATACAAGCCAAATGAGGTCGGCCAACTCATCCTCTGGTACACCTTCATAATCCCAAAAATGCAAATCCTCACGCTGCATATCGATTGCTTTACAAAGTGTAATAAAATAATTAGTAATACTCTCACGATTGAATGTGGTTATGTCACAACCGTGTAAATCCAAAATTAACTCAGCACCAAATCCATTCATCATTCACACCTCTTAAATAAAGTAAGGTCATATTTTTTGACTTCTGCCGGTAAAACACTAATATACATTTTGCCACCATCAATCTCTGTAAGCCATCGCCTATCATCTAGCGTACCGGGGTCATCCGGTGAAAAAACAAACTGATGATTGACAGGTACTTTGCTTGGATCATCCCATTCAATTTTTACCGATATAACTCTATTCATTGCAATAACATTAGGCCACCGCTCGGCTAAACCAGCAACCCACTCAGCATTATTAACAACAACACCTTCTTCTGCTTGGACGATCTTTGTCGATAATACACCAATTACTATTGCTGAAGTGATAACCAACACACTCATAATTACATTCATCAAAAAATTTACTTTTCTATAATTCATTTTATTTAGGCTCCCAAGGTTCCCATTTTGATACTTTTCGTCTTTGTACAAATGCCCTATGATAATTCGATGTTCTTTCAATTGCATCTTTAGCATCTAAAACTTTTTCTACTTCACTAAATGCTTTTAAGTGGTGCCTTTTACCCTTAATATCGTAAGCGACTATCCGATAATGGTAAACGTCTTTTTTCTTTTTCATTTTAAAAATTCTTTTATTCAAATAATATCACTAAACATCGACCGGGCTTGGGATATGGTATGCCGGGATAAAAATGTTTAAATTCTTTCGGTTTCCATTGCTGCGTCTGAGTTTCAACACTCTTCGGATTATCTTTATATTCTCCCGTCCACTTATCAACAAAATCACCATCAACCCTTTCAGGTTGTTTTTTCCAAACCTCAAAAGAATCACCACCAATATCCATAGTCACATATCTTTTTATTGCTTTATCTGTAATTTTACCAGTAATCAACATCAGCTCCTAAAAATACAAGGTGGGTAGCTTCGTTATGGGTGTAACTAACTACCCACCCATCCACGGCAAATGGATCATTATAATTCCTTACATTTTTCCTTCCGGTATCATATTTACATTCGGATAATTTTCCCGCACTATGTCAGCACATTGGTTTAGTGTTGCGGCATAGGCGGCATAGGCGGCAGAGGCGGCATCGGCGGCATAGGTGGCAGAGGTGGCGGCATAGGCGGCAGAGGTGGCGGCATAGGCGGCAGAGGTGGCGGCATCGGCGGCAGAGGCGGCAGAGGTGGCAGAGGTGGCGGCATCGGCGGCATAGGCGGCAGAGGCGGCATCGGCGGCATAGGCGGCAGAGGCGGCAGAGGCGGTTTTTAATTCTTCAACGGAGATTTTTTCCCCGTTAACCCATTTTTCATATAATTCGATGCAGTCTTTGCCCATCTTCGGCATCCACTCCCAAGCTAATCTTGCGCACTTTAAGCACGTTGACACTAACGGCTTGCGCTCATCAGAATAAGGTTTAGATTCATCTAGTTTGCCGATTAACCACAACGCCCAATCGCCACGTTCGCACTTATCCCAAGCTTCTTGTGCAGTAGTGAATTGCCTAGACCATTTAATGGCACAACCACAAGCGTTTAACTCTTCAAGTTTTTTGATGCATTCTTTTATTTGCATTACGCTTCTCCTTCCAAAAATAATAAGAAAAGGGCTTGTTGCCACACTAAAGGAACCTGCGATATACGCCGAAGTCATTAACTTCCGTCACTCCTGTTTTCCACGGCCACATCACTAGCAACGCCAAGATGTATCCCCCTAAGCTCTTCCAGTATCAACAGTTCCGTTTCCATCACTTAAACCTTTCAAAATAACGGGGTGCCGTTGTGCATTATTATTCTATAGCATTACGTTTCGACGGTAATGATGCTACGGGAGGATATTTAATTTTCAAATAAACTAACTTACTATACTATTATCGGTTTTTCTTGCCAGTTCTGTTAATAATTATTTAATTACTTCTTCTGACGGCACCCAACTACACCGGCAATTCGGGTGAAGGGGTATCATACCATGAGCCTGTTTTACTGAAAACACCTCTCCGTCCATGCTTTCACAGTCAGGGCATACCCTGTCATCACCCGCCGTAGCCCACTCAGCAACACCCGCCACTTTCTTTATACCTAACTTTGTGAACCCATCCAACATGCCCTCAGCATGGGCATGTATTATTTCTGTTCTGGCTATCACCCTTGCCCTTGTTTTGGTGATTTTATTTATATTATTTGATAAATTACGGGATATTTCACCAACACCTTTACCATGTGCCAGCCCATCGGCCATAATACGGCTCATTTGCTGCGACATCTGCGACGTAACGTCTTTTAATTGCCCATAGGCTCTTGTGTATAATAACTCCAATTTCTCCGTTGTCTCGGGTGCTGCAAAGGCACTCATTAAGAACTGATGCCTACTGCCTTGATAGAATCCTTTGACCTTGCCCGATATGGCTTCTGGGTGGACTTGTGAATATGCTTCTGTCATCGCTTTTTTGTAGGAACTGTGAACGTAAGTATTTGTCCACGGCTTACCTGCCTTATCAACTGTCAATATTCCAGCATTAACTTGTTGGTCTAACCATTTCCTAAACGTAGCTACTTTTTGTGAACTGGTTTGAAATTTAAACTGTCCGACAGCATTTAATTTTAAATGACTTGATTTCTTAGCTAAATCAAAAGCATCATCCATTAATACTAATTGCCTTGTCGCTTTTCGCAATGCTCCAAAACGCCTATTAATATCAACTACAAAAGCCCGTCTGAGCATTGTTGTTTTTGTTGGGTCTTTTTTTAATGAGCTTGGCATAATTCTTTTCTCTTTCTTACTACTAATTTTCCAGAATCAAAAGTAAACTGCACATTCATAACTAAGCTCCAATTTTATTTTCCAAAACCTTCAGGCAGAGACCGCCCTTTTTAATTCTGTCCTTCATTATCTTAAAACACAATTCCTTTTTTTCATCAGTAACCGGGATACCTGACCATTTAATTTCCCATTCAATTTGTTTTCTCAATACATCATCATTCGCCGGTTTGAACCAGCCATACTTCGGTTTTTCTTTTTGTGATGTGGATGGATAAAATGATGATGTTAAAACACCTTGACATTTAGGGCATACCATCGAACCCGGCGTAGTGCCATTACACAAATCAACAGTAACAATTTTATGTTTGCACCCTGTACAGGCAAATACATTTATCTTACCTGTCATTGACTGTATTAACTTTCTTCGTAATTTTTTCATATTACCCATATTTTTAAATTACTTCCTATCTTGTACTTCATTCCACGGATTGATTCTTGGTGTTAAAATAGCCAAATTATTACGGATATTAGCCCAACTCTATTTTTCTTTACCTCTTATATGTATCAAAAATTGTATCTCATCATCAGGTAATTCTGGATGGTTTGTTTCCCTTAATACTTCCTGTATCTTCTCAGATATTTCTCGTTTTTGTCTAACACTAAACATCATAACTCCATTTCTAAAAAATCAAGGCAGTAGGAATTTAACCCACTCTTACAAAACAACCTTATATGGATTCGTTTCACTGTGCAACCATTACACCATACCTTGAGGGAGGAGAAAACTCTATTTCTAATCTTCTTTAGGAAGATTTTTAACAACCTTATCGAGTTCCTCTTTGACAATAGAAATTATAGACTGGAGTTTAACAAACTTATGAGTCATACCTACACCACATAATCCTATTGCCGCTGTAAATGCCAACTCTGGCACATCAACACCAACGCATCGAGCAATAATACATAGGGCGAGAACAAGTCCACCTATTATGGTTTTCCAATTATCAACGCCATTCCAAATAGTACTTAATATTTTCACGTCGATTGTTCTCCTTAAAAAAGAGATAATCTTTTAGTAATTACGCTAACTATTAATTTACGGATGGAATATCTACTTGAGATATCAACAGTGATACGCCCAAGCCTGCCAACGCCTTTAGCAAATTTGAAACCATTTCTTTTTGCTTGGCAATCGATGCAGCATTTTCAGCATTTACTTCCGCCGTATCACCAGAAATACCATCCCACTCAGCTATTGCCTCATCGGCACCCTTCTTCGCAAACAATGCCATATGGGCTTCCACCGTCTTACCACTACCAATATCATTGATGAATCCTGTTAGCTCATCAAGCGTCATATTCTTTATATCAACTTGGTATTGGGTTACAAAATCGTTTATGATTGTTTGTAATTCCTCAGGCAAATTACCAATCAATCCAGCAATATCTATTCCCATTTTATACCCTTACATTTTAAAAGTTTTATTTTTAGTTCAAATCAACATAGCACTCGGCAAACAATTACTGTTCGCCTAAAGTACCCAGCTTCAACTGAGTCAAATGAAACGCTTCTTTCTTTAATGCTAAAATCATTTGCTCTTTTGAAAGTGAACCGGCTTTGGCACGCCGGGCAATGTCTGCGGAAAGTGCCGTACTCCTTACAAGTATGTCTTTATATTGAGCATTAGCATATAACCCGCCGAACGGTTTGGAATCATCATATAAATCGGCGTAGTAATTAGCAACATTCTCCAACTGGTTCACCATGTCGCTTTCAGTCGCAGACTCGTCTATGGCGATTAACTTAGTCAATTCAATGACGTTGTCAATATCTTTACATGCCCCGCTCCAACACTGGAATCGAGAGCACCCTGCCAGCATGGCCATGACCACTACTAACAAGATTAAAATAAAACTTCTTCGCATGTCGTTGTCCCTTTCATAAAAAGACGTTAAAAATTAGTACATTAAAACACATCGACGCTATTAAATTGTCTTTATACACCCAGCATGATACACCTGCCTTTCTGTAACAGTTTTTATGTATTAAAAAGATGGCACGGGCATTTATACACGCGAGCAAGCAATATTATATTTGCCAACAATGCCATCTTATTTACTATTCTTCAAATATACTGAACGTCGAATTTACTTTACCTTTTTGAAAATGGCTTCTTTGTGCTATTAACCAATTCAAATCAAAAAAGCAACCCACATCTGTTTCAAGCAATACTCCTTTATCGGTATTTTTATAACTGACCACATGACCCATGTTCGTCCCACTTACATTAAAAACAGAAGCACCTAACATATCCCGGCCAACTTTGCCATACCTTATTTTCTTTTCTGGTTTTCGCCAACTATCCATACCAACACTCAACAAAAGGGCACTTTCCATATGACCTAAAGTTGTGATTTTATCCAATAACTTCTCTTCAGTGTCCACCTCGGATATTATTACAACCACATCATCCATTTTATACAAAGCAAAACGCGATTGCCAAAAACCACGTATTTTCACTTCCACTTTTTCTAAACCGTCTATAAACTCTTGCATCGTTTTCATAATAACTCCTTATTTCTATCCATCTAAATTAACAACACCATCACAAACATACACGGAATCCACATCAATTTCATTTTCATAACCACAAGTATCATCAGGACCATTGAATTCAGTATAACCATACTGAACCTTGGCATCTTGGGGCATCTTAGATAATTTTTTTATTATTTCTACGCTTTGCCATAATAAATAAACTCCCAACAACATAGTAATATCATTCCACTACTATATTATCGGTTTTTTACTCTGATTTTGGTAAAGATTTTTTAATTTTTTTCTCAGCTTCGGTTTCTGCCTTGAGTGCTTCGGCTTCACGGACAGCCATTTCGGCCTCTTTTTCGTCAATAACATCGCCCGCATAACCCTTAACAGCCTTTTCTATTGCATCCGCCCGCTCATCTGAAAACTTCATTATCATTGTTAAAAATTCTCGTGGTGGTATTAAATGGTCAACAGTACCGGCAACATATTTGCTCATTGCTTCTGTCTGTTTGCCCGCCACCTCAGCAATTTCACTATCTGATGGGGCATTCAGATCCGGCCAAGTTATTCCATAATTGTCAACTACAGGTAATACTCGCAAAGCAATCAACCTATCAATAAATTCCCTAATGAGTAAAGGTGTTAAATAAAACTCTTGTCTATGTACTATACGTTTATTCCATGCCTTCGAATCTTGACTACTAGCCAACTCGCCACGCTCACTACCTACAAATATCCTTTTCGGTATACCCAATGCAGCACAAATGAAATCTACTTGACAATCTAAATTACCTCGTGGGTCTGCTACTTGTGTTTCTAACATCTTAACATCAACACCAACTGCCGAGAAATACCGCTGTAAACTTTGCGAATAATTTCTCATCTCTGTTTTCATATCCGCTTGCTGTTCAGTTGAGAATGTAGCTGAAGGGTCAACATTTATAGATATGCCGGGGAACCCCCCTTTCCAAAACATTTCGCCACTACCACCCAAAACCTTCCTGATATCTAATAGGCGATTATAGACTTTTTTCATTCTCGGTTCGCCCACAATATCACTTGATATTCTATTATCAGTAACATGTAATATTCTTGTCCAATGTACTTCTTTGCTTTCACCACCTGTCGTACCGTCTTTTATGTTTTCAAACTTGATGGAGTACTTTGTTGGCTTGCCATACCTCGGGCTTGTAGCATCTCCTTCTCGTGCTGTTATATCCACGACCGATTCATCAAACGGTTTCAAATACAGCAATTTCCTTTCTTTAGTACCTTCACCCTCCATCGTTTCACCCGTAACCGGGTTAATACTTTCAACCGGCTCATTTAATCTCTTACCATCATCAATACCAATCAACAACAAACCATATCTACCTATACCACTCAAAACATCTATACGCTTTAATATTTGATAAACATGTTTCTCTTCTTGTATTTCTTTCCACTGTTTTTCAAATTCAGTTTCTTTTTCATCTTCATTTTCATTTATTTCTGGTAGTAATGACCAACTCTCTTCAGGGAAAATATTAACAACACGGGAAGCCAAGCCCATCCTATCATACAACTCCCTGTAATTTTGTTTTGTGATAGATGTTGGATAACCACATTCATGATTGATGTCTTTGCCGGGATTTAGAAATTGAGACATTAACTCAGCCCTTGCAATAGTCGCATTGGCTATTACCTCTTCCCTAAATATTTGATTTTGTACCTGTTCCTGTGTTTGTTCACCTTCTGTATTAAATTCCATTGTCTCTTCCGGCTCATCATTTATACCAACACTATGAGCTATTTTTTTCTTTGTCATTTCATTATTCCTTTATTATATCTTTAAAAATTAAGTATTTGTCTTTTCAATTGACTCATATTTCTCCTCTTCCATATAATCCGTTTCAATTACAATCACGGGATGTTCCTTGTTTTCCAACTCATTCGCAATAAGCACAATCATTGCTTCTTTATAAGGCTTATCCATACGACAAATACGACGTATTGACTTTGCGTTTTTTCTGGTTACCTTCACTATCGCTACCTTTATCATCCTGTCTTTACGCTTTTCCATTTTAAACTCCTAATCAAATAATTTAAACACACCTATTTCTAATGTTCCGCCACCTGTTAATTTAGTAAACGCCCCACTTGAAGCATCGACTTGATCTTTACACTTCGAATTTTCTGGTGAAAATGTACGAAGCTCTCTTGTATATTCTTCATTCCAATCAGCTTTTACTAAAAATACATTATTACCATTCACTTGAGCTGAAAATGGTGTTGCTCGTTGTGCTTTATCACCTGTAGGTCTTTCAGCAAATACAGAAAAACCACTTAAATTCCTAATTGTATTTTGTGCCGATTCTTTTCCACCACTACCCGGCTCCTGTTCTACACCAACTAAAATACTCTTCCCATCTAATAAAGCTGTATGCTTTATTATATCTTCTCTTTGTGCCGAATCCCACTGTCCTCTTACTACATCGAGTATCCAAAACTGATCCTTCACATCCTCACCCATTAAAACGCCCACAGTGTAGGCTCCACCGTCTTTAGTACCGGCCTTGTCCCAAAACCTTACTTTCTTCTTCCACTTGTTAGGAGCCGTATCTATGCCTATACGCTCAACGTGAAACATCTCACCACCTAACGGAATAGGTTTTTGCATTATCTGAGCTTTATATAGCCATTCAAGTGGCTCTAATTCTCTCAAAGCTTTACGCGATAATCTAACTGGGTCTAACAACCCATCAACATAATATTTTCTAATCTCTGGTGGATTCACATCCTCAGACAAAACTGCTGGAAGACATATATGCTTAACATTTACATTTTTACGATTTAGCATCTCATTAGAACAATCATTTTGACATACTCTCTGCATTATTAGAATAGTTGGTGTTATTTCTTTATCCACTTTTCTCAATAATAATGAATTAGTCATCCAAAAATTAGCAGCATGTACTTTCGTATCCGTTACTTCTTTTGGATCTATCGGATCATCAATAAGAATAAAATGAGCATGAAACCCCGCAATTCCCCCAACACCTATACCCAACCGACGACCACCTGCCGTATTCATAAAATAAGATTTGGCATCCTGTTCCTTTCTTATTTGCACATTTGGAAAACACGTCTTATACTTATCCGACCTTACTACATTTCTACAGAACTGGGCTAAATCTGTTTGTAATCCTTCTTTATGCGATGCTCCTATTATTCTTGTCGAAGGCATCCTTATCCATGTCCAAGCAGGAAACATAACGCTACATATTGTTGATTTTGTTGTGCCGGGTGGTATATTGATAACTAAATCATATTCTCTAGGCAATCCAAGAAATACACGCTCAGCCATCTTTTGGAGTTCATCACACAAATACTTTATATGCCAATTCCATGAAGGCTTTTCGGCTATAATCTCACCCCAGAACTCTTTCACAAACTCATAAAAGCTGTCTTTACAAATAGACGCCAATACATCATTCTCTTCAAATGCAGTTGTCTGTTTTAATGATTGTGGTTTTGTTACTGGCATTAACAATTCCCTTTTTCTTTCCTTTCTTTTTATGTTCTATTCTCTCCATATTAAGTTTACTTTTCAAAAGGGCAAAAGCGGCGGCAGGATTCAAACCTGCTAGGATACTTTACTGAGCCTATTCATTATGAATCAGTGGTAATGGTTGTTAACTCATAGGGAACTCAACCCAATCGCCATTATTCGACTTGCGTTTCATACACGCCGCCGCCTTGCCCTTATTCACTTGTTAGCAATTCCCTTTTTTACCTCCTGTTTTTGGTCCTGTTGGTTTAGATCTACCACCACCTTTTCCACCACCATGTCCATCTTTTGGCCCTGTGCCTTTTGGTCCTTTTCCATCTTTATTCGCCATTTTTAATTCTCCTATTCTAAAAACTATAAATTTACACAACCGCCTGTTCTAATACCTTCATTCCATTTATTTCTTTAACACCCGATTCCAGTTGCTTGTTCGTTCTTAACTTCTTCAAAATCTCTTTCCTACATTCTAAAGATAAACCCAAATCAGCCATTTTCATTACATTAACTTGTATATTAGCAGTTACTTTCATATCTATTTGTGTTGGTTGTTTAGCATATCCTCTTTTAGCATTGAATGTTTCATTAACATGTTTTATTGCACCTATATCACCACCAGCAACTAATGACATTAAAGCATCTTCGAAGAAATTACCTCTTAAGAATTCTATATAATTTAATAGTTCTGGGAACTGTGGGTCTTCTTCCATCCACATATTAAATCTTTTCCATGATACATGTGCTTTTCTTAATGCTAGGTTTGTTTGGAAATTGTGTTTAACCAGTGAATGTAGGAAAATGCCTTGTCTTACGTTTTCGCCGTTCTTTTCTAGTAATCGCTCTATTTTACAGATTCCATTCTTTTCTTTTTCATAGTTTGTTATACGGTTCCAAATCTTTACTAATTCTTTTGGGATTTGTGAATTGATATAGTCTAAAAATGATACGTCAGAATTGTTTTTGTCTAATACTTTGCGGGCTTTTATTAAGGCTTTTTTGAGTGCTGGTTTTTTTCTTATCCACACAGTATATGCTTCTGGGTGGCATCCGATTACTGATGCTATCTTTTTGTTAGTTAGACCGGTTTTTGCCAGTTCATATGACATTAAATAGTAATCATCTTTCCATCGACATTGTTTCATTTTTAGCTTCCATTTTTTAGTTGTTAAATTTGGGTGGTATTATAACGATTTAAAGGGCGAAAATCAATAAAAATATATATAAACTATATATGGCCAAACAAGTAAAGGATTTTGTGAATGTTTTTTTACTCTTTTTCTTCGTTTTTAGGCTAAAAACAGGGATTTTCAATAAATTTCACTATTTCCTAAAGATTATACTTGTATATACCGATATATAGTTGTATACTTATAACAGTTAAGGTATTAAAAAGTTAATAACAAAATCAAGGAGCTTAAAAATGAAAACAACAGAAATCAAAACACTGGCACCGAAACAAAGAGAAGAAGCAATAAGAATTGTCAAAAAAGCAGAACGCAGATATAAAGACACCAAACTAAGCAACTCAGAAATACTTACCCAGATGAGTGATATTGAGTTGAGTTCATACATCGCACTTCGTACCTTTGCTTTTGGTCGTAACTGGCGAGAGAGTGTAAAAAATGCGGCATCTCATATGTCAAATAAGGCTGAGGCCATTAAGTCTTTTAGTCGGGCAAAAAATTAATCCGGTCACTATAACAAGAAACAACAAATAAAAACACAACCAAGGAGCAAAAAATGAAACTTTAAAAAATGCTAAAACTCAAGAATCCTCCCAAACATCTCATTAGTTTAGCTAAAACCGTTTTCAAAACAATGGCTTTTGTCCAAACGATAAGACCTATTGTTGAAGGATACCAACGGGAAATCCTGGAAGCTGAAAAATACCCCTACGCCGATAAGCATATTACACGAGGCCGCGTCAATTGTTCCAATTATGTTAGCGATCCAAAGCAAGACTATCAAATGTCTGATGCTAATTTCAAGCTCTATATGGCCCAATGTCGTACTAAACAAGCAAAAGCGGGACTCAAGACCGATCATCCCGACTTTTGCCCGCTACTAGTAGCTGAGGAGCTTCAGCGTAAGGCTGAGAACTGTTTTGTTAACGCTTTGGAAGAGTTTACAGACTTATCACATAATACACTAATATGTGCCGGGCTGGAGATATACCGTGAATACCTAGACTTGAATTTAAAATTGATGTCCACAATGATAAAATAGCGTGAAAATAAAACAAAAACAAATTCTCTAAGCAGATAATATAAGGGAGTGAAAGCAAAATGGATAAAAGTGACATAGCAATAGCATCAGTCAGAGGACAGAAATACGCTAGTGAAGTATTAAACAAAATACTAGACAGCCCGGACGCTGATGAAATATTTGCAGGCAAAATAGAACTAACACTTGATATTAAAACCTGTTTAGTAGTAGCTGCGTCATTATGCCGAGATGTACAAGCAATAATGAAATATAAAATAGACCCAACAATCGGCGAAACTGTATTAGAATTTGTAGAAAAACTATTGGAAGCATCTGTACCTAAAGAAATCAAAACTGAAATTAGAGGATTCTAAAATGGAAGAACAAAACAACACAAAATCTATCCAATGTCAAAACTGTGGCAAATTCGTGAGCCAAGATGACGGATACTATGCTAAAGAAAGTGAATCGGATGATGATTCTCTTGTTGTGTTATTCTGTAATGAAAAATGTATAAAATCATACTATACTATAATAAAACCAAAAGGAAATTGAAATGAAAAAGAAAACAACAAAAACAAAACAGAAAAAAACAGGCAGGAACCCATACCAAGTACCCCGCCACATCTATTTAATATTAGAACGAACAGCGGAGCAGAGACGCAAGAACACCGGCAAAAATATAATATGGTCCGACATCTTACGCGAAATACTAAATGAGGCATTAGGGCACCCCTCAGAATAAAAAATAAAAATTATACTTGACGTTGCCATATATAAAGTATATAAACTATATAAAACAAATACCCAAAAATTAAAGGAGCTATTTTATGGGAACTTTGAAGCAGCAAGCAATTTCAGAAACTTACACAGACGTAGAGAAACTCATCCACAATATTTGTCATAAATTCATCAAACGGCATTTCAATCCATTTAATGAATATGATGATTTGAGTTCTGAAGCCAATTTGCTTTTCTTAGATGCCTACCAAAACTACAATCCAGAAAAAGGGCCTTTCACAAACCACATCCATTTTACAATATGGCATGGCCTCCTAGAAAAAATGGAAAACTCATTCAAAAAAATAAAAAGTGTATGTGAAGTAAATGAATTTCTACCAGCCAAAAACGAAACCACATCACTCGACGATTTATTATGTGATTTATCAAATGATGGTAAAACCATGATAAATTTAATCCGTTCTTCACCAAAAGAAATACAACAAATAATGCGGACGGAAAAACCACATGTACGCCGCCCTCATTGTAAACTCAAAAGCATTATGAAAAGTATAGGCTGGTCATCTGAGCAAATAATCAAAACAATAAATGAGATAAAGGAAGTAATACAAGATGGTCACTAAACTTTTACCCTTCCAACTAAAAGGAGCCAAACAGATACGGAGATGCAAAGGTAGGACTTTACTTGCTGATGAAATGGGTTTAGGTAAAACAATACAATGCCTATATTGGTTAATGAAATGCCCTAAAAAACGCCCTGTAGTTATTGTAAGCCCCGCCACTTTAAAATGGGTATGGGCAACGCAGGCACTACAACATATGAACCTTCGGACAGTGGTATTAGAAAGTAGAACACCGCCAAAGAAAGGCATTTTAAATAAGTGCGAAATACTAATAATCAATTATGAAATTTTACAATATTGGATGGATTATATACAAAAAATAAAACCATCTGTCTTTATCATTGATGAGAGTCATTATATCAAATCAAGAAGTGCCAAACGAACAAAGGCTGTTAAACAATTAGCCAAAACAACAAAACACGTTATAGCACTCAGTGGAACACCACTTGTTAATAGACCTTCTGAATTATTTACAACATTGAATTTAATATGGCCAAAAGAATTTCCTTCTTTTTGGACATTTGCTTTTCGTTATTGTAAAGCATCGAAAAGACCGTGGGGATGGGAGTTCAAGGGGGCAGCACATCTAGACGAACTGCATAACAAACTAAAATCACTAGGCATGATACGACGATTAAAAAAAGATGTATTGAAAGAATTACCAGAAAAAACAAGACAGATAATACCTCTAACCATATCAAATAAAAAAGAATACAACACAGCAAAAAACGAATTTATAAAATGGCTGTCCAAAAAATCAACAGCGAAAGCCAAGCGAGCAATGAAGGCAGAAGCAGTTGTGAAAATGGGATATCTTAAAAGACTTGCTGCCGAACTAAAAATGAAAGCTGTTTTTGAATGGGTGGATAATTTCTTAGAAGAGACAGATGAAAAGTTAATCCTATATGGATTCCACAAAAGCATATTAAAACAACTTCATGACAGATACAAAAAAATAAGTGTTGTTATCGATGGAAGCACCCCATCGAAAAAAAGAGAATTAGCCATTACCAGTTTTCACAATAATAAAAAAATAAAAATATTCATCGGACAAATGATAGCCGCTGGTACAGGTATTACATTAACAGCAGCTAGTCAATTAGCTTTTGTTGAAATAGACTTTGTACCGGGTATCATGCTACAAGCAGAAGACAGGCCACATAGGATAGGCCAGAAAAATGCCGTTGTTATCTCATACCTAATCGCAAAAGATACAATTGAAGAACCACTTTGTGAATTACTTCAAAGCAAACAAGAAGTAATCAGTCAAGTATTAGATGGAACAATCAGTGACTACGATTTAGAAATATATGACAAATTGGCCAAATCATTTAAGAGGAAAAAGAAATGAAAATCAAAACACCAAACAAATATAAGGATGATAAAAAGCCAATACTAATCCAAGTGCCCGCAAGTCTCAAAGCCCATTTTAAGGCATATTGTGCCAAACGGGGCAAATCAATGACAGGGACTATTTCTGCTTTTATGCGGAAAAGAGTGGGAAGTAAAAAATAATTATTAACAAAACCAGAGTAAAAAACCGATAATAAGACATATGAACTTTACCGATATATTATCTGAATACAATATACCACAAGCACCAGAAGGGCACCACCATTGCCGGAGTGGCTGGCTGCAAATAGACTGCCCGTTCTGTGGTAAAGATACGCACAAGTGGCATCTAGGATATAACCTATCAGACAAGTATTGTATTTGTTGGCGGTGTGGTTGGCATCCTCTAATTCAGGTAGTTGCCGAAATTACAGATACTTCTTTTTCAACCGCTAAAAAACTTATTGGTGATTTATCTTCTGTAAAACATATAGAAGAAAAACATGCAGGCAAGTTAATCATCCCAAAAGGTGTTTGCAAATTACAATCACCCCACAGAAAATATTTAACCAGACGAGGATTTAATCCTAAACGATTAGAAAAGTATTGGGAAATAAAAGGTATAGGCATTGCCAGTGAATTGCAATGGCGAATTTTTATACCTATACACTACAGAGGAAAAGTAGTTAGCTGGACCACTCGTTCTATCAGCGATGAAACAAAAGCAAAATACATAAATGCAACGGCAGAACAAGAATCAGTTTTACATAGTAAATTATTATATGGTGAAGAATATGCAAGCCATACAATTTTAATTTTTGAAGGGCCGACTGATGTTTGGGCAATTGGGCCGGGAGCAGTTGCCACCCTTGGCATAAATTATAGTAAGGCCCAAGTTGCTAAAATGATTGAGCATCCTTTACGTTATGTTTGTTTTGATAATGAACCACAAGCACAACAAAGAGCAAAGCGATTATGTGATGAATTGTCTTTGTTTCCCGGCAAAACTTACAACATAACACTCGATGCGAATGATGCAGCCTCAGCTAAACCTAAAGAAATAAACAAGTTAAAAAAATTATTAAAATAATATTGCCAAGTAAAAGTAAAACAGTTATATTAAAAACATGATAGACCTACGTTACAAAACCAAAACAATTTTACAAAGTACAAACACCGGCTGCACATTTCTCATTCTGTAACGTGGGTCTGAAATACCGTGGCCGGTGTTTTCTTTTATATAGGGAAGGTATGTAATGGAAAACAATAATGAAAATAACTCAATTTTCAAAGTAGTAAAAAATAAACAGAATCCATACGTCCAAATTGATAGAAAAACTTTGGGGGACAAAAGACTGTCATGGAAAGCCAGAGGAATACTTTCTTACATATTATCTTTACCAAGTAATTGGAAATTATACATGAGCGAACTCAAAACCCACGCACCTGATGGGGAATCCAGTTTAAAATCTGGCATAAAAGAGTTGATAAAATATGGATATATGAAATGTAATGTATTGAGAGATGGCAAAAATAGGATATCCCGTTGGGAATATCTTGTATATGAAAAGCCACTATGCGGAAACCTAGAAGTAGAAAATCAACTAGTTGAAATACACGGTGTATTAAAGAATAATAATACTAAAAAGAATAATAAGAAAAAAGAAATATTTGGGGATTCTTCGAACCCCCGTGAACATTTAATAAATCCAAAAGATTCATTTGAATTGAAATTAGCCAAGAAGCTCAAAAAAGCAATAGATAAGAAAGGTAACATCAATAGAACTATTCAATTGAAAACATGGTCAAACCAAATCAGAAAGTTAATTAGCAAATCAACCAAGTCATATGTCAAAAAAGTTATATTGTGGTATTGTCAAAATATAGAGGAAAAGTACACCCCTCAAATTTACAAAGCAAATGACCTTACTGACAAGTTCAAAAGGATTGAGGATGCCATGCACCGGGCTGAATGTAATAATATAGCAGACGCAAAACAAAACAAAAAGACAAACATCAAAATAACAAAAGCATCCCGTCAAATAGCAGAAACGCTTGCCAATTTTGGTAATTGGCCTGCCGGTTGTGTTGAGTTGTTGCCAGAAGTGGTTCAAACTTCTTGCAATAATTATCGTGAATACTTGAAAAATCATTTTGAATTAACGGCCTCATTAAAAACTAAAAAGCAAACGGATAGGATAGAAGATGTATTTTCCTTTGCCCATCATGTTATTTCAGATAATGAAAATTTGATTGATGTTGAGTGGTTTGTGGAAAGAATATGGCTAAAGAAAATATGGGACAATATCAAAGGCTGGGAAGGATTCTATGGTGATTTCCGTAATTACACATTTAATATCAACCACAAAAGATTTGATGCTATGGGCAAGCAATTAGCCCTTGGCTTTTGTGCTGACCCCAAAAGGTGGGGCCAATATAAGAAAATGCTTCAGGCTGTCGTCTAACGGCTTTTAATTAAAATATGGTGTTATGGTATCAAATTCAAAAGAAACGGCGGGAAACAAGCGGTTTTGTGCGAAATTCGATAAGATATGAGGTTATTTACAAGGTATTATTAAGAAAATGACTAAAATATGAAAATAGACAGGAAAAACAAACACAGCGAACGATTAGTATTAACAGCACTAATTGTGGATGATTTGGTGTTGGCTAAGATTGCTAACAAATGGAAAAGTGGATTTTTCAGGATCAACTGGGCGAACTTGATAGCTGGCTGGTGTATCAAATATTACAATAAATACAACGAAGCCCCAAAAGGACAAATTGAAAACTTGTACCAAAGTTGGGCAAATAATCATACCAGCAAAGAAAACACTAAACTAGTTGAAAAGTTTTTAGGTTCAATTTCAGATGATTATGAAGAACAAGAAGAAGAAACCAATAGCCAATATGTAATTGATGTTGCCGGTAAGTATTTTAATGAAGTCCAATTAGAAAAATTAGCTGAGGAAATACAAGGTGATATTGAAATTGATAAACCGGAAAAAGCAAATGACAGGGTTGTGCAATTTAACAAAATAGAATTGGGTGATGGTGAAGGTATAAATATCCTTCAAGATAAAGAAGCAATTAAAGCGGCCTTTGCTGATAAAAAAGAAGCACTGATTGAATATCCCGGTGATTTAGGTAGGTTTTTCAAGGATGCTTTGGAACGTGATGCATTTATTGCTTTTTTAGGACCAGAGAAAAGGGGGAAGACTTTTTGGCTTTTGGATATTGCTTACAGGTCAATGCTACAAAGAAAGAAAGTAGCATTCTTTGAAGCTGGTGATATGAGCCAGAACCAAATAATGCGTAGATTGATGATCCGCGTTTCTGGTCGTCCATTATACCCCTGTAAATTAAATATCCCAGTAGCAATGAAAATAAAAGAGAAAGAAAATGTTGCCCGTGTTAAATCGAAAGTGAAAACATTCAATAAAAAGTTGAATTGGAAGATAGCAAAAAAGGCATGTGAAAAAGTCATGCGAACAAAGATTAAATCGAAACGCCCATTATTCAAATTATCATGCCACCCCAACTCAACACTAAATGTCAGGATGATGAAAAGCATTTTGCAAAACTGGGAACGTGATGATTGGGTGCCTGATGTAATTGTTGTTGATTATGCTGACATTATGAATATGGACTTCCCCGGCATTGAAGGTAGGGACCGCATAAACGAAACATGGAAGCAGTTGCGGGCATTGTCACAAGAATACCATTGCCTTGTTGTAACAGCCACACAAGCGGACGCAAGCTCTTACGATGCTAAAACCATCACCATGCAAAACTTTAGCGAGGATAAACGCAAGTTTGCTCATGTAACCGGCATGGTTGGTTTGAATGTGGTTGATGCAGAAAAGGCTAGAGACATAATAAGATTGAATTGGATAGTATTGCGGGAAAGTAGATTCAATGTGCAAAAATGTGTTCATGTAGCTGGGTGTTTGGGTTTGAGTAATCCGGCAATTAAATCAACATTTTAGAAAAGGTAGAAAAATGAGTTTAGAAATAAAAAGGGGTAAAAATCCTTGGCTTAATTGTCCATTTGTATTTGGTGGGCGAGAGTGTGGGTATGTGGGGACAAATATCACTTGTTCCAAAACGATAGATGGATGTTTAAATAAAAAATGCTTTGGTGGGTTCCCACCATTTCCGGATTATAAAACAATAATAAAAAAAACTATTTATAAATTTTTAAATAAGGTAAAAAGTCATGGGCCAGTTCAGAAATAGAATAAATAATAAAATGAGATGTACGGGACAGAAAGCGGCAGATGTTGCTGATTATTTAGAAATAACAGAATTGCAAGCACTTAAAATTGTAGGAGGCACAAAAACACCGACACCATCTCAAGTTATACAATTAGCTCAAATGCTTGCTTTAAATATGGCAGAATTAATGGAAATGGCCAAACGTGAAAAAATAAAAGAATCAAACATCGAAATCACAAGGAGTTATGGTAATGCCATCAAAGAATATTATGGACGCTGAAGAAAAAAGGGAAATAGGGCTGTATATAAGCAAAACAGGCCCTAATTTCTGGGATGGCGAAAAATGGTGTTTTAAACCTGAAATACGCACAATCGAAGACTTTGTGGAAGATTGCATATCAGATGGCAGAACACCTCAACAAGTCATAATTATAGCCAATCAGACCCATTGGAAGAGCAAAATCGCCGAAATTAAGGGATATTTGCAAAAAATAACAAAAAATTTGAAAAAGATTAACAAAAACGAATAGAAAAACCGATAATAGTATAGTGACATAGAAAACGGCAAAATTAAGGAAAACGAAATGGAAATTAAAAAATACATTGAAAAACTTAAAGAATTAAACGCTTGTGAAAGTGCCATTCAATGGTCACACCAATTCGCAACCTCTCAGGAGGCATGGGACAAGTGCGAGCGTGGCGATTGGATGCTGTGGTTAATCGGGTCAATGGACGACTCGAAACCTTATTCAAATGAACGCAAACCAATTACTAAAACATCCCTGAAATGTGCGAGGTTAGCTTGGGAATGGATGACACAAGCGAGCAAAGATTGTATTCTGCTACATGAAAAATGGGTGAACGGCGACGTTATTAGCAGAGAAGAATTGGAAGCTGCTGCTGCTACTGCTCATGCTGCTCATACTGCTGCTGCTACTGCTCATGCTGCTCATACTGCTGCTGCTGCTGCTCATGCTGCTCATGCTGCTCATGCTGCTGCTTATGCTGCTCATGCTGCTTATGCTGCTCATGCTGCTCATGCTGCTTATGCTGCTCATACTGCTGCTTATGCTGCTCATACTGCTCATGCTGCTCATGCTGCTTATGCTGCTCATACTGCTGCTCATGCTGCTGCTCATGCTGCTGCTCATGCTACGACATTAAAATTATGTGCTGACATAGTGCGGGAAGATTGGCCAAACATAGATATAATACTAGAAGGCAAATAGAAAAATATTAAAACAATTTTGGAAGGGACAATGAAATGAAGATTAAAAAAGAAAAAGTAGTAGAGATATTGGTAGGCATTGGATTCAAAACCGCTGTGAAGTGGCCGCTGGAAAAAGTGCAAAAGAAAGTTAATTTGCTCCATACCATCGTCGATGAGGATACCACAACAAACGATGATGCGTTGGATGAGTTACTGGACGAAATAATTTCAACCGATGACGTTGAAGTAACCCGTAATAAAAAGAAAGCTAAGAAAGAAGTGGAGGCAGAGGCAGAGGCAGAGCCGGAAGTTGAAAAAGAAGAGAAGCCAGAAGAGAAAGCAAAAAAGAAAAAGGATAAGAGTTCTACAAAAGAACAGCCGAAGAAGAGGGTGAAGAATAAAACGGGTAAAACGGACTCAAAGAAGAGCGGTAAGAAACCAAAGGCAAAAGAAGAAGTTGGTTGTGATAAATTTGGAAGTAAACTCGATTCAGATAATGCAAAGGTGAATGCTACACTATCTAAAAAAGGAAAAACAGTTCGACAACTAACAGAAAAAGCTGGTGTGGAATTGAAAAGCAAGTATTATGCACATCTTGACAGATTAATTGAAGCAGGACATGCAACAAGAGACTCAGACGGTACATACAAATTAGCATAACATGAAAATATTATTAGTAAATGTAGATAGCATTATTCCTAATCTGGCACTACAAAAAATTAAAATCCACCATGAATTATTGGGGGATGTGGTTAACCAGATAAAAGATGAACATCCAAATACCTTTCCTTTATTATTACAAAATTATGATAAAGTGTATGTATCTTGTGTCTTTGATTGGAATAAACATTTTTGTACTAAATGGGAAGGTGTGGCAGAAATTGGTGGTTCTGGTTACTCTTTAAAAAAAGAACTACCCCCCGAAATTGACGCAATAAAACCAAAAATAAACTTCGGCTTTACGACTCGTGGATGCATTCGAAATTGTTATTTTTGTATAGTACCACAAAAAGAAGGCAAGATAAAAATAGTTGGTGATATTTACGACATATGGGATGGGAAAAGCGATAGGGTTATTTTGATGGATAATAATATTTTAGCCGCACCAAAACATTTTTCCAAAATATGCGACCAACTGAGAAAAGAAAATTTGATTGTAGATTTTAACCAAGGTCTGGACTGTCGATTACTCACCGATAAATTGTGTAGAGATATTTTATCTTTAAAGTTTGTATCCTCAATGGGGTTGCGTTTTGCTTTTGACGATATCAAATCTAAAAAGTCAGTTCTTAAGGCATTGAAATTATTGAAAGATAATGGAATGCCTGATTGGTTTACACGGTGGTATGTGTATGTAGGTGTAAAGGATACCGTTGATACTGTAATGGAAAGAATAAAAATACTAAAGGAAAATAAGCAATTTGTGTTTTTGATGCGAGATAAAAAAGTTAGAGATAATACCATTTATAGAGAAATATATGAGTGGTCTTGTCATCCGGGATTATATAAAAAAACAGATTATTATATTGGTGTAAAGAAAAACGCTAAAGCAAAACATGATGATAAACTAAATAAGAACAGAAAAAAATTATTCTAACATAAGGAAAGCAAAATGAGAATCAATCGGGAAGATTTATTAAAGAATTTGGAAGTAGTAACATCGGGCCTATCGTCAAGGGCTATAATTGAACAGAGTACATGTTTTGTATTTTCAAAAGGTGTAGTTATGACGTTCAATGATGATGTGGCGTGCAGGTTTAAAACAAAACTAAAGATAACCGGGGCAGTACAATCAGCACCACTCCTCGCCATACTGAGGAAAATGAAAGAGGAAGAAGTTGACGTAAACACAACAACAGATGAGGATGCAGAAATAACTATAGCAAGTGGCAAACGAAGACTAGCCACTATAAAAATGGAACAGGAAATACTCCTGCCAATAGAATCCGTAGAAACGCCGAAGAAGTGGCGGGAACTACCAACAGATTTTATAATTGCAATTGATAAAGTGAAGGATTGTGCCGGTAGGGATGAAACAAAATTTTCTTTAGTGTGTGTACATATCACTCCTAAATGGGTTGAAGCGTGTGACAGTTATCAAGTAGCAAGGTATAGAATTAAAACAGGGTTAGAAGAATCTATCCTGATAAGAAAAGATGCGTTGACACATATTGTTAATTTGGATATGACAGAATTTAGTGAAACAGAAAGCTGGATTCATTTCAGAAATCCTGTTGGCCTTGTCATTAGTTGTCGCAGGTATATTGAAGAATACCACAGTAAAGAATTAACAGCAGTATTAAAGAAAACAGGAGAACCAACTGTATTACCAAAAGGGCTACAAGAAGCGGCAGACAAAGCCGAGATATTTTCAGCAGAGAACCCGGACGATAACCAAGTAACTATCAAACTGAAAGCCAATAAATTACGGATTACTGGGACGGGCGTTAATGGTGCTTACACAGAAATTGCAAAGATAAAGTATAATGGAGAACCTAGAGAATTTAGAATTTCACCAAAAACACTTGTTCAAATATTAAACAAAAATGTGAAGTGTGAAATTGGTGATGGTATCCTAAAAATTACAGACGGTAGATTTACTTACGTTTCTTGTCTGGGTGTTGAGTAATGGCAAAAGCGTTCTTTAACCTATCCACTGTAAAAAGTAAACGCCCACTATCTACCATAGCCCATTGTGGTGCTTGTGGCTTGTCTAGGCATTGTAAAACACCGAAGATGCAACCTACAGGCAAAGGCAGGAAGAAGATATTGATTGTTGCTGAGGCACCGGGCAAAGAAGAGGACAGAAAAGGTATTCAGCTTATCGGTAAGTCCGGCCAATTTTTATGGGAAACTTTAGAGCAGTTAAATATAAAATTAGATAGAGACTGTTGGAAAACGAATGCAATTATTTGTCATCCAAAAGATAACAAAACACCCGATGCCAGACAAATAAAAGCCTGCCGACCCAACTTAATAAAAACAATCAACAGATTAAAACCCAATGTAATTATCACACTAGGTGGTATTGCCACACAATCATTATTATCTTACGCATGGAAAGATGATGAGGATTTTGGGGGCATTAAAAAATGGGCTGGCTTTTGCATCCCATGTCAGAAATTAAATACGTGGATAATACCTACATATCACCCGGCATATCTTTTAAGAATGAATAGTGACATACTGGAAAACTTATTATATAAGCATTTGAAAATGGGAGTGAGAAAATCAAAATCCAAACCATTTAAAACAGTACCAGATTATAAAAAGAAAATTGATATAATATTAAGGCCATCAAGAGCCGCAAAGGCAATACAGTTATTAGGTAAGAAAGCAAAGTGTATTGCTTTTGATTATGAGGCAAATTGTTTGAAACCAGAGTATGATAAATCTGAACTTGTGAGTTGTTCTATTTGTTTTGATGGTAAACATACTATCGCCTTTCCTTTTGAAGGTGAAGCTATTGAAGCAACATCAGACCTATTGAAAAGACCAGTGAAGAAAATAGCCACAAATATCAAATTTGAAGACCGATGGACGATGAATAAATTGGGGCATCGTGTTAAAAATTGGTATTGGGATACAATGATTGCCGCCCACGTTATCGATAATAGGGCAGGCATTACGGGATTAAAGTTTCAATCGTTTGTAACATTGGGTGCCGGTGATTATGATAGTCATATATCCCCATTTTTAAAATCAAAAGGCACTAGTAAACTGAATCGGATAAGAGAAATAAACATTGAAGAATTGTTATTATATAACGGCATGGATTCACTTTTGGAATATCAATTAGCAATGAAACAAATTAAAATATTGGAGAAAATAAAATGACAAACGAAGAGTATATGAAATTAGCATTGAAAACTGAATCACCCACTTTTACTACAATGGATGAAAGATTATTACATGGCATAATAGGAGTATCAACTGAGGCTGGCGAGTTATTAGACGCCGCTAAGAAAGCACTTTTTTATGGTAGGGAATTAGACCCCGTAAATGTTGTAGAAGAAGTGGGCGATGTATTTTGGTATTTGGCAATAATTTGTGGGCGGCTAAATGTTTCTTTCGAATATGTTATGAATAAAAACATAGCCAAATTGAAAGCAAGATACCCCGAACAATTTACACAAGAAAAAGCCACTAACAGAGATTTAGAAAAAGAACGTGAAATATTGGAAGACAATTTGGAAGAAAAAATAATCCAGTGTGTTGCTTCATTTAAAGACCGAACCTGCCCATTTAGTACTATCCTTCAAAGATTTAGCCATCGACAAGAGAAAGAAATAATGGCCGTCATACAACGTTGCTTATCAAAAGAAACATTAGTACAGACATACAATTATGTGAAAGCCGAATATTGGTATACAGCACCGAAAGATAATACATGAGACCAATAACCAACAAAGCATATAAACTACTACACAACGGCGTCATTGCTTTATCACAAGTAGAAGCCAATGGTATGTGCATAGACACAAATTATCTCAATCAGGCTATGACTGATACGGGTAATGAAATTAAAAGGCTGGAAGATGAAATCAAAAATAGCAAAGTTTGTAAAGTCTGGAGAAAACAATTTGGACAAAAAACAAATCTTAATTCAGGACAGCAATTAGGAAAAGTACTATTTAATATAATGGGGTATGAGTGTAGCGAACGCACTGCCAGCGGGATACCAAAGACAGATATTGAAGCATTAGAAAAACTCGATATACCTTTTGTTAAAGATCATTTAAACATTAAGAAATTAAAAAAAGCAAGGGGTACATATTTAAAAGGTATTTTGCGTGAAGTGTCAAGTGATGGTTTTATTCACGCTGTTTTCAATTTGCATTTAGTACAAACTTATAGAGGTTCTTGTGATTCACCCAACATCCAAAATCAGCCTATTAGAAATTACGATATAGGTAAACTTATAAGGCAATGTTTTATATCCCGGTGGCGTACTGGACACATTGTAGAAGCTGATTATGGTGGTATAGAAGTACATGGAGCACAATGGTATCACAAAGATCCTGTAATGCTTAAATATATTTGTGACCCTACCAAAGATATGCATCGTGATATGGCCCAACAATGTTACATGCTTGCTAAAAGAGAAATGAAATCACGAGGTAAAAAAGACGCCAAACGAATAAAAGATATTAGGTATAGTGGCAAAAATGGGTTTGTCTTTCCTATGTTTTATGGTGACTGGTTTTATGATTGTGCCCCTGCTTTGTGGAATAACATTGAAAAATTAAAACTACAATGCAGAAACGGATATGATTTGTATAGCCATTTAGAAACTAAAGGGATTTATGAACTCGGTTCATTAGAAAAAGAAAGGGGCGTAAATGGGAAGTGGAATTATCCCAAACCAAAACCCGGCACATTTATACACCACATAAAAGAAGTTGAATATGATTTTTGGAACAACAGATTTAAAAAATACAAGCAATGGAAAGACGAATGGTATGCAGCATATTGTGAAAATGGTGGGTTTGATACGCTAACAGGTTTCCACATCGAAGGGGAAATGAAACGTAATGAAGTTATTAACTACCCTATACAAGGGACGGCTTTTCATTGCCTGTTATGGTCTTTGATTCGTATTCAAAAACTACTGAAGAAATATAAAATGAAAAGTCTGTTGATAGGCCAAATTCATGATAGTATTATCGCTGATGTACTCCGCAAAGAATTAAAAAATTACTTGGAATTAGTAAATCAAGTAATGACTGTTGATATTAAAAAGCATTATAAATTTATAACTACACCAATTGAAATTGAGGCAGAGGTTGCCCCACTTGGTAAGAGTTGGTTTGAAAAACAAAAGGTGAAAATATGATAGTGTTGGAGGTATTGGGAATGATAGCTATGGTTTTAGCTGTTATTGGTGTGCTATTAAATAACCGTAAGAATCGTAATTGTTTCTATGTTTGGTTTATCAGTAATATTATTTTAATTTATGTTCATTTGAATGTGGATTTATATAGTTTAGTTGTTCGAGATATTGTGTTTTTATTATTAGCAGTTGAAGGATGGTACAAATGGCGAAAATGAGTTATAATAATTATTTAAAACAAAAAAGTGGTTGTAATAAATACGATGGATTTAAACCACTTTTTATCCCTGATTACCTATTCGATTTTCAAAAATCATTGGTGGAATGGTCTATCAAAAAAGGACGTTCAGCAATATTCGCAGATTGCGGTCTCGGTAAAAGTGTTATGGAGTTGGTGTATGCTGAAAATATTGTAAAAAAGACCAATGGAAGGGTTTTATTACTCACCCCAATAGCCGTGGGAATACAAATGGTAAAAGAGGCTACCAAATTTGGAATATCCGCCAAACGTTCAATCGATGGTAAACTAAATAGTAAAATAATAATAAGTAATTATGAAAGACTACACTATTTTAATCCTTCAGATTTTACTGGTGTTATATTAGATGAAAGTGGAATATTAAAAAATTTCAACGGAGCTACCAAACACGCTATTAATATATTCATGAGGAAAATTAAATATAGATTATTAGCTACGGCAACGCCTTCACCAAATGACTTTATAGAATTGGGAACGTCAAGCGAGGCCCTTGGATATTTAGGTTATATGGATATGTTATCCAAATTCTTTAAAAATGACCAAAACAATTGTGCTACCAATAGACGAGGCCGATTTACAGAAGCCACAAAATGGAGGCTCAAAGGACATGCACAACAATCATTTTGGAAATGGGTGACAAGTTGGTCAAGAGCTATTAGATATCCATCTGATTTAGGATTTGATGATGATGGTTTTATTTTACCGGAATTAAAAGAGGAATTACACAAACTACAAATATCACGAAAACCAGAAGCAAATAGATTATTCACATTACCAGCTTCAGGATTAAAAGAGGTTAGGGACGAAAGAAGAGCAACAATTAAAGAGAGATGTGAAAGGGCCTGTGATATTGTAAAAGATAAAGATACCATATCTATAATATGGTGTAATTTGAATGCTGAAGGTGATTTATTAGAACGAATAATACCTAATTCTGTTCAAATAAGTGGAAGAGACAAAGACGACAGTAAAGAAAAAAAATTAACAGCTTTCACAAATGGTAAAATAAAAACACTAATAACAAAACCAAAAATAGGAGCTTGGGGATTAAATTGGCAACACTGCAACAATGTCATATTTTTTCCTGCATACAGTTACGAACAATACTACCAAGCTATTCGACGTTGTTGGCGTTTTGGACAAAAGAAACCAGTCACAGTTAATTTAATTTATACACAAGGGGATATAAATGCAATTAAGAATCTAAGGCGTAAACAAAAACAAGCTGATTGTATGTTCACTAATTTAATAAAAGAAATGAATAATGCCGAAGGAATATCAACAATAACAAAATTTAAAAAGGAAATTGAGGTGCCATCATGGCTGTAAAAGCCCAAAAAATAACTAAGAAGTATGCTGTATATAATGGTGATTGTATAGAAGTTATGAAAGACATGAAAGGTGAGCCCATAGACCTATCGATATACAGCCCGCCTTTTTGTGGCCTATATCATTATTCAAGTAGTGAAAGAGATTTGTCAAATGCCGATAGCAGAGAAGATTTTTTCAATCATTACCGATTTGTTGTTCAAGCTTTATTTAGATTGACAAAAGCTGGCAGATGTACCGCCGTCCATTGTACAGACATACCACAAGGAAATTCAGGATGTGATCATATAATGGACTTCCCCGGAGATATTATACGATTGCATGAAGAAGTGGGATTCCATTATATTGCAAGGCATTGTATTTGGAAAGAACCACTTGCAGTACGGAACCGAACAATGCAAAAAAACCTAGCACATAAAA
>Ga0307928_10000394_pt1 | contig 33195 bp, 43 predicted proteins | sample AceLakmetagen232_FD_201815 | JGI IMG/M metagenome (GOLD analysis project Ga0307928, IMG submission 201815) | Saline water microbial communities from Ace Lake, Antarctica - #232 | ecosystem: Environmental > Aquatic > Non-marine Saline and Alkaline > Saline | place: Antarctica: Ace Lake... | reverse complement strand
AAATAGGACTATCATAACTTAAACTTTTTCATGTACAAACTTATCTCTTATATATTTAGATAAGTATACTCCCTTAGAGGGCGCAGTTATGAGTGCCATATACACACTTTTAGGAACATCTAAATATTCATATGTCCCACTTCGTTTAAACTCAACTATTAAAGTATTCTCTGATTCAATGTAATCAATTTCCTTAATTGTTGAAGACTGTATAGTTTTCATATAAGTGCCTAATTTTCTTATAAATATTGTAAAATTTATAAAACCTCTAAAAAAGCATACTTAGCTAAACATAAATTTTTTAGCTTAATAAATCAATATTACCACGCAGAAATATGTTTAAATTACATTTTTTATTGTTTCGATGGTCTTTAACCATTCCACTTTTAAAATTATAAGTTCTAATCTTATCGCCCCGATGCCCGCTTCCAATCTGAGCTCTTCTATTATTAGAAACTTTTTTATCACTAAGGTTTCGATAGTGCTCTGACACTCTTTTGGTTAATTCCTCCCAAGCAATCTTTTCATTTTGCTCCTGAGTTCTTTGACTCTCAGAGTGCACTTTAATATTTGTCGGAAGATGAGTAAGTTCTACAACAGTTTCTCTGCGATTTCTATTTTGGCCTCCTGCGCCACTCCCTCTAGTATAAATACGCTTCACTTCCTTTCGATTTATTTCGAAAGATTTAGTTTTGCTCCCATCTAAAATGGCAACTGTTATTGAACTTGTGTGAACTCGTCCTTTACGTTCGGTTGGGGGTACTCGCTGGAATCTATGACCGCCAGCTTCTGATTGATAGAATTTCTTTACGCCTGGAGCGCTAAAGGCATAGAGAGGTGAATCCAGGTCTTTGATTTAGAACCTGACATTTAAAATTTTGAATTTTAGCAGATTTTTGGTAAACATCTGCCATCTCGCCTACAAGTAGGTCTGCATCTTTACCACCCTCGGCGGCTCTGATTTCTAAGATAATCTTTTCTTTCATGACAGTTTTTTTTTGATATTTATAAATAAATATACGAAAAATTATTCAAAATTCAAAATGGAGAACAAATTTAGAATACTCATAAGAGAACAATTAAGCAGAATCTTGCAAGAGGATGATAATGTCGATTGGGAAATGTATGAATTAATGGACAAAATCAAAAATGAAATGATGCATGATTTTTCCCAAAAAGTTCAAGAGCACAAATTAAAACATGGATGTAAACTTATAGACCCCTCAGATAAAATAGAAGCTGACAAAAATCAACTTTCTTTATTTGATAAGGATGAATATTTAACAAAAGCCGAAGAAATAGAACCATATTGGGATTGTAGTGAAGTAGAAAATGAAAAAGATTATAATTATAATTTTGAGGGTAGACAACCCTGGACACTAATTCCCATAGATACTTTGAAAAATGTTTGGTGGAGATTTGCTAAAACGCCACCTGGTATTGATATTCCTCCAGCAACAATTAAAACTCTTGACAAAATTGTTAACATATTAATAAATAATATTTTTAAAATAGATGTAAACACTGAGATGACTGGGCACCAAAGCTCTGTCCCTGACGAAGAAGAATTTGACAATTGGGGGATATCAGAAGAAGATAATGAAAGATGGTATGGAGATTATTGTGAAGACGATATGGAAGGACAAATGAGAATATCTGATTATGCCTTAGATAAATTAATGAAAAAAATTGTGGAATTTAGAGAAACTGATGACCCACATAAAAGATTGCAAATTGCAGATGCAACATTAGAAATTATACATATGCGCTCGGATATTGCTGGTTGGTTTGTTGAGGGTGGTTCTTCGGCTTTAGCACAACTTTCAGGATATGAAAGAGACATGGTAGCTGAGGTTAGAATGTTTGTTCGAGAGCAAATAAATGAAGCTTTAAACGAAAAGAAAGACAAAATCTTTACCAAAAAGTTTGACCGTTGTGTAAAAGCAGTCAAGAAACAAGGTGAAGGTGATGCAGCATATCCTATTTGTATGAAAAGTGTTGGCAAAAAGAAAGCTGTTCGAAAATCTCACCAAAGAGCTGATGAAGAAGTTCATCTGGGAGCAGACGTTTACAGAATGGATAATGGTATGGACAATGCGCCAATGAGCGAAGAAATAAACGCCTCAGAAGCTCACACAAGTAAAAATGCTATAAAAACACTAGTAAAAGGAAGTAGAAACATTGCCTTTGTTACATTACAAAGTGATTCTCTGATAAATAGGTTAAAAACAAAATATGGAATAGATTATTTGGAAGTTCCAGAAAACCCATACGGCGCTAAAGTATTATTTAACCCAGATGGTTATAAAGATGCAGTGGAACTAAAAAATATAGCCAACCAGCATGATGGATTTTTACCATCTACCCCAGACAAAGCAAGTTTTAATACTATAGAAAGGATTGGACAACTTTTAGGATATAAACAAACAGATATAGATACATTTATAGAAAAGCAAAGATTAAAATATTCGTTAAATGAATAAAAAAAGCCCCTGACTAATGGGGCTTATTCATTTAAGGCAATAATTTAAAATCACCACCATAAATTTTTCTTAATTTTTCGTTTCGTGCTAGAACTTCATATTCTGCAGCTTTTTTATAAGCTTCGAATTGATTAATAGCTGAAACGTAAAATTGTAGCGTATCACCACTCGTAAGCGTGATTTCTACCAGCCAATACTTTTTAAGGAAAGGTTTAAAAGTTTTTTCCATAAAAGCTTTTGACCGTTTTGAGTCTTTCTTTTTAGAATCTATCATATTCAACGTAAACTAATACGCCAACTATGATGAATTGAAAAAGCTCAAATAATTTATAGCTTTTGATGAGTATTCTAAAGGTTCCATTTTTATTAATGTCATTTTTTGTGTTTTATGTTTCACTTCATGCAAAGTTTTTCCAGTAATAGGACATTTAATTTCTTCATTTCTCAACATTCGAAGAAATTCTTCCTTATCTATATCAACTTTTATTCTTATAAATGGCAAAAACATAGTAATTTTTTTTAAATACAAAAAACCCAAACTACTTGATAAGAAATTTGGGTTTTTTAATAAAAGCCTGAGATTATAGCTTTAAGTGAGCCATCTTTAACGAGATTATCCAGCTTCAATGCCTATCTATGGTTCCTCGCGTTATCCACACCCCTTTCGGAACGTATCAACTCAATCTCGGTCGAATTGTTGAACGACCAACACTGCGATGCAAACTACTCTACCACTATTCTGCCACTCAAGGCCAATTAAACCTTTTCATAACTTTTCATGATAATCCGACTCGCTTTGCGGGCTACGTCGTCCCTAGTTCCGTGCACAACCGAAGTTGATTACAGCCAGGGTTTGAGAGACCTTTGGTCTACACCGTCACTGGACTTTTGATTGATTTTTTATCAGATTGGTTTAATCTCGATTCTAAGTCGAAACTCCCTTTTGAGGAATCATTTGCTATCACAGTTGTAGGACGTGCCAGTAAAGTAGCTTCGTTTCGTTGAAAAACAAAATACTACACACCCCATGCGTGCTTTGCGGGCTACGCTCTCAAAATTAATCCAGTTTTCATATCAAGAACCTGAGTTCCCCAAATCATTTAAACTTTCTTAACCTTAAATGGTTGTCGCTCTGACGTCTGCTAACTTCAAACAAACAACCTTACCTTTCCTATTAACCAGTTTCCTAATTTCAATCGCCTAATAGCTTTTTGACGATACTTCCTCAGACAGTTGTCCCCTAGAAGTGTACTTAGTATTGCGAGCTTAACCTCTAATTAGACGAATCTAACTAAAAGCGGAGGAGGTACAACCCATCTCCTTTATGCCTGTCACCAGGTTTATTATTCCCTTCTCCGAAGATTAGGGACTATCCAACAACTAAGTTGGAAATGACCGCCCGCGGCCATGAATATTTTCAGTATGTTAAAGAACTTTTTTGGTTGCGACAAGTGTTTTGTTTGTCGCTTGCTTTCTAGTCTACGCAACAACCTAAAATTTGTTGCAAATAAAAAGCATTTTTTTTAAAAATTTATTTGAGATGTTTATAAAGAGCTATTATACCCCCATGTTCGCCACAAATATTTTTTCAAAGAACATTTTGATATTATATATATACCAAAATTTTATAAATCCAAAGATACACCTATTTTTTTTTGAAGTCAAGGAAAATCTACATATTTATTAAAAAAATTCAAATGGAGAAAGAGATAAGGAAATTTATCAAAAATCATATAGATACTATAATCCAAGAAGGGACTTCGAATTACTACCCTGGATATTCTAGTGATGATACCGCTGACACCTTATCTACAATAAGAGATAAAACATCTCCGATTGTAAATAAAGAATTGAGAAAATTAGCTAAAAAACTCCTGAAAAATTTCTCTAGCGTAGTTGAATCAGAGGAAGAAGGAGAGTTTTGGCAAAAATTTTTAATCGCAAGTCTTATTACAACCTCTCTTCAAGATGGATTTTATATAGAGCCGAAACTTATAAAGACAGCAGAACAATATTATAAAGATGTGCTTAATCACCCTGATAAGAAAAATTACTTAGTAGATAGTTTGAAAACTTTTAATGAGCAGGTTGAAGAAACTTTAGAAGCTTTAAAGCAGGAAGAAAAATTGGGGGGTGGAAAACAAAAAGATTATTATTACGCACCAGGCTTCATGGATAGATATCAAAGAAAAAACAAGTGGAATTAAAAAATAAAATCATGGAAAATAAAGTTAGATTATTAATAAGAGAATTCGTAGATAACTATCTTAACGATGTGGATTTTGACAATATGTCAGATGAAGATATTAACAGTCTTATTCAATTTAAAATTGACAAGGAAATAGAGAGTGCTAATTGGAAAAAAGATATTAAAAAAGATATGGAGACCCCAGATGCCATGCCAATAGATATGACTAACTTGAATAATGACTGATTTTGTAAGGCAAATAGTAAGAGAGGCTCTTAATGAAGGTTATTGGGGGCATATGCCTGAGGATGGTGATTATCCGTCCGACCTCATGTATGACATTGATGGTGCTGTCAATAAAACACTGAAAGATAAAACTTTTAAGAAAAAAAAGCGTAAAAAACCAAAAAACCAAGACAAATGGGCTCAAATTGGTGTCATGAATAATTTATTTAAAAAAGGCGGCTGGTTAGAGAAAAAATATATTAAGATTTGTCTCGACTATCTTAAAAGTCTTAAAGATGATGATGAATGGCAAAAAGAATGGACAGAACCAAAAACAGTGAACTACCCACCCACGCCAGAGGCGATGGGATGGGCTTCAGAAGTCAACACTTTGACTAACGTCAACAGTTCGTCCTGATTTTTAAGAGTGTGTTCCCCACTCAATTGATTTTTTAAAGCAAAAGATTTAATATTTATGGCAGCATTAACATCACGGTCAAGAACAGAAGTACACACAGGACAAGTCCATTCACGGTCTTTAAGTGTGAGTTCTTTATTAATATGTCCACAACAAGAGCAAGTTTTACTTGACGGTGCAAAACGTCCTATTCTAAGGATGTTTTTACCATACCATTCAGCTTTGTATTCTAACATAGTTACAAAAGTTGACCAACTTACATCGCTTATTGCTTGTGCTAAATTATGGTTCTTAACCATGCCCGCCACATTCAAATCCTCTAAGCAAATTGTTTGGTTCTCACGAATTAACTTAATAGATGTTTTGTGTAGAAAATCTTTGCGTTTGTTGACTACTTTTTCATGTAGTAAGGCAAGTCGTTGTTTTGTTCTCTTACCTTTGTTTTTTGAATATTTACGTTGTACATATTTTAATTTACTTTGTGCTTTACGAAGGTTTTTAGGATTTTCAATTACTTCTCCATCAGATGTAATAGCAAAATCTTTAATGCCTAAATCAATACCAATAGTAGTGCTTTTATTGATTGTTGCTTTTTGTGGAATAACTTCATTTGTGTCAACCAATATTGAAGCAAAATACTTTCCTGTTGATGTAACGCTAACAGTCGCACTTTTTATAGTTCCTTTAATCGGACGATGCAAAACAATCTTAATACCTTCTTTAAATTTAGGAATTATTAGTAGACCATATCCAACTATCACATTTTGTGGTACTGAAAAAGATTGTTTGCCTTTATGCTTTGATTTTAATTTTGGGAAACCTGCACCTTTAAAGAATTTCTTAAAAGCAATATCCATATTTTGTATCGACTGCTGTAAAGATTGGCTATTGACTTCTTTTAACCATTCACACTCTTTCTTTAATTCAGGTAGTTGTTTGATTAAATCGAAAGGCGAGAAGTTATGTTTAGAGCCTAAATATGCACTATTTTTAGTTTCCAAAGCTAAATTATACACGAATCTACTACTGCCAATATGCTTGGCAATCAACTCTTTTTGTGAGTTGGTAGGTGAAATTCTATATTTTAATCCTTTCAACATAGTACAAAGATACAATATTATTTTGACAAATCCAAATATTTGTTTAAATTTACAAAATGTAAGTGTAACAGGAGTCGCTTACATCCCATCCACGCTAAAAAGCGATGAATGGGTTTTACGCTCCCTTTTATAAAAAAAGAGAAATTAAATTAACCCCTCTTTTTTCCATTGTTCAAAGTATTCTTTTTTCTTCTTCCTGTGCATGACCTCAAAATTAACTAGTATATAGGTTGTTCCTACTCCCAGTGTAATTAATATCCAGCACGTTGGAATTAGAGCATACGTCATCACCCCGACGATTGACGTTAGGGCAAGAAATATGATAATATGTCTTATCCAGTTTTTAGTGTTCATTTCCATGTTTCTTTCTATATTCATAGTTACAATAATTATGCGAAAAATTTAGTTTCCTGTATTTTTTTAGAAAACTTTGACTAAACCTAATGTTTTATTAATGAATAATCAAGTTTTTACGCAAAATATTTAATATTTTCTAATTTTTAATCTTTTTACTTTTCAATAATTGGAAGATTACCTATAAACTATCTGCTCCCCACCAATCAAAATGACTATCTTCTACGGCAACTTCTTGTTTTTGTTGCACTTTTTTTGAAAACATTTTACTATAGTTTTCAAACAATTCATCTGTCCAGCAATTATCACATAAATTACTAAGTTTGTCCTCGGGTTTTTCGCCGCATCTTATACAGCAATTAACACTCTTATTCGCCGTATTCATTTAAAATTTTTTATGATTTAGGTTTACTTTTAAAAGGCTCATCGGTATCAAAATACCTAAAGTCTCCTCTGAAAATAAGTGTATCTTCTCTTTGTATTTGGTAAAAGAAATCGCTAACTTTTTTAACTTTAATAAATTTTCCAGCTAACTCCTGTAATCTGGCGAGATTCTTCTTTGAATAAGATTTAAATAAAAATTCTTTTCTAGTTTTTGCTAATCTAAAATTTTTGTCTTTCACAATGACCTCTTTTTTATGGTTTATTCCATTTTGAAATATCGTATTAACATAAGGCTTGCAAATGAAGTATTATTATCATAAGAGATTTTATACCCTCCTGCGAAATTTAAATCTTTGATTAAGATTCCATCTTTCAATTGCATTTTACCGTTTAGTCTAAATTTAACTTTATTCATATATATGTATTGTTTATTTATTTATACGTATTCTCAAAAAAATGTTACAAAATTTTTGTCGGGATAGCTAGATTCGAACTAGCGACTTCGCGCCCCCCAGACGCGCACTCTAAACCTGGCTGAGCTATATCCCGAAATAAACGGAAATTGAAAAAGGTAAAAAGGATACCTATTACGGTGTCCCAGGGTTTGAACCTGGTAGAAGGAACCTTATTTCATAGCCGTTTTGTGGAGTGTGCGAGAGTCGAACTCGCGACCTCTTGCGTGCAAGGCAAGCGCTCTAGCCAACTGAGCTAACACCCCAAAAATTTGTCTAAGTAGCAGGACTCGAACCTGCGGCCTCCTGGTCCCAAACCAGGCGTTCTACCAACTGAACTACACCTAGATAAGTCCCCAACAAAATGATAGCACTAAAGGCACCTTGCTTGTCATTCATTTTATATGCCGTTGGGGGCGGATTTGTAGCGGCAGTGGGACTCGAACCCACCATAGGTTTCCCAGCTGACTTATGAGGCCAGTGCAATAACCACCTCTGCTCACACCGCTATTTGTTCTTTATAAGGTTATAAGCTTATAATTGATGGTTATAATCTTATATGCTTATATTGTCGGGAAGGTCAGATTCGAACTGACGTGCTCCTACGTCCAAGGTAGGCGAGATAATCCTGACTCCTCTACTTCCCGATGGACAGGCTTTTTGTCTTTCTTATTGAGGGTTGCCTGCAATTCCTCAAATCAGTTGGTCATTATCCAACGTAGTAGCGAGAGAGGGACTCGAACCCCCGCCACCCTTCAACAGGATGGTCCAGCTTATGAGACTGGTGAGATACCAACTTCTCAACCTCGCAATGTTTGCCGTCAAATAGTACCTGCTATTCTTTGGACTCCGACCATTTTCCCTATAAAAACAATCTAAAAATAAGCGTCCTTCAATTTAGACTACACCCCCAATCTAGGCGGATGTCGGGTGACTAACCCCAAATTACCTCTATATATTTGTTAGCCGTTATTACCATTATTAACGAGATTACATTGGAAAGTAATCCTCTTTCACAATTGAATGATACTCCATCCTTTCATTTTTTACGACTATACGAGTTATTTCTAACTAAAAAAATTAATCATGATGTGTTGCTTTCAGAGCTAACATTGTTGGACGGGAGGGATTCGAACCCCCGAAGGCGTATGCCAACAGATTTACAGTCTGCCCGTTTTAACCACTTACCTACCGTCCAATACTTTTGTGGGAGCTAGAGGAATCGAACCTCAAACTGGTAGCCATCAACTCATTTGTTAGACCAGAACGGTTTTACAGACCGCACGCTGCTTTAACTCCCATTATTATTGTTATTATCATTGCTATATTTAACCACTTTTTATACTTTTGTGGCTAAATATAGCATATTGTGGAGATGATGGGAATCGAACCCACGGACTTCTGATTGCAAACCAAATGCACTAGCCAACACATGCTGCATCCCCAATTATTAAATTTACCTACTTGGATATAGAGTCAAAAGAAAATATATAACCTTTATGTATTTTGTTAACTCCTCTACAAACTTTTGAAATAAGATTTGGACAAAAACCGTCTTCTCTTGCGTCAATTGCAGCCTCATATTTTTTTATAAAAATTCGATTTATATCATAACAATAAACTGATTTTCTATTAGGGTTGTTTTTTCCACCTAGTTTATCCCATTGTTTTTTATTCCACTTTGACCCCCTTCTTTGTTCAGACCATTTTTTCTTATTTTCGTCTGAGTGGGTTTTTCCATAAAAACCGTTCTCTTCTCCAACAGTATGCTTTTTTCTATAATCACTCATTTTTTTCTTAGACTGCTCAGAATGTTTAAAAACTCCGACAACTCCTTTATTCCATGGCTCAACCCCGTAAGAACCATCACCACCGTTTGTCATATTTGTCAATACAAAACCCCAACTTTTTAACTGATTTATCCAATATCGTTCCCAAAAATCACATTCAATTTCATTAGTAACTTCAATTTTTAAAATTTCTGGTAACAACCCACTCTTTTTTAAATTTTTAATCCAAGCTGTTTTTTTTGTATTACATTTTTCGTTTAAGTGGTCTCTAAATCTTCGATTTAATCTAAAAGTTTTTCCAACATATTTAACAGCATTATCTCTTGGGTCTATTAAAAAATAAATAAAAACATCTCTCATAACTCTTTTATAGTAAATAGTTACAAAAAAATAAAAAGTCTATTGCTACACCCACAGTTCAATAATTGAATTTATTATTTCTTAATTTTAAAATTCTATTTTCGAAATCTATTATAAAAGGCTTAGGGATTTTAATTCCCTTTTTATTAAATTCTTCTAAAATTTCATGTTTTGTAAAATCGCCATCTACTATACCTTCACTCCACATATTTAAAAATAACCCCCAACTCTTCTTTCCGACTACAACCGACTTAAGAATGTTTGGATGTCTACTTTTTAATTCATGAATCTTAATTTGACCATTTTCAAACTTTCGAAAACAATATTTTCCGTCATCTTCATCTATGTCAAACTCCACTTCTACATTACTACCGCAGAACGTTAGTATTCCACTTCGATAGGATTTTAAGAAGAATAAAAATATCTCCTCAAAATTTTGAGAGTACTTCTTGAGTTTTTTCTCTTTTCTACTTCCTCTCTGCTTCTTCTTGTTTTGAATGTCTTGAAGCTTTTTTTGGATTCTTAAGTTTTCGCTTTTAGCATGATTGTTCCCTCCATTAATTTTATAATGTTCATTTGTTTGAACATTTTCTATGATACTTGTTCAAATAAATGAACATTGAGTTAATACACATGTTTGTTAAGTAAACTTTACAAAGATATGCTTTTACTCATTTGTCAACAAGGACGGACTCGAACCACCAATAAGAGATTCCATGTCTCTTAAACACCTAATAGTTTTGGTTAATTCTTAGTGCATCAATTACTAACTATCTAACTTGTTGAATTAGAGCAGTAAATGAGAATCGAACTCACGACCTCCAGATTGGCAACCTAGCGCTCTGACCTACTGAGCTATTACTGCAAATTAAATTGTTTTGAGCGAGTAGAGGGATTCGAACCCGCGGCGTGAACTTTATCTGACCAGCTTGGAAGGCTGGTACCATCGACCAACTAGGAGATACTCGCAAATAACTATGTACCTAACGTAGGGACTGAGCCATAAAGACCAGTTTCGGTTTTCCGTTCCCGAATCAACATAGTTTAATAAATTTGGGCGAGAAAAGGGGCTCGAACCCTCGACCCTCAGGTTGGAAACCTGATGCTCTACCAACTGAGCTATTCTCGCATGGAGTGGGCAGGCACCTCGCCAGGTGTGCGTTCCTTAACCCACATGTTTTTTTAATATTTTTTTGCGGTGACAGGGGGACTCGAACCCCCGACCCTCGGCGTGACAGGCCGATATTCTAACCAACTGAACTATGCCACCGTGTTTTAGAGCAGTGTCGGACGTTTGTAGCATTTCTACTACAGGACACCTTAGAAATTAATCTTATACGTGACGCCCTTTAAGCTATCCCACCTCCGCTCTAAAAAAGCAGTACTGACGGGGCTCGAACCCGCGACCTCCTGCGTGACAGGCAGGCATTCTGGCCAACTGAACTACAGTACTGTATTTAACGTGCCTAATAATTTAAATATACCAAGACTCGAACTTGGACACGGGGTTCCTAAACGCAAATGCTAACCCCAGCTCTACCATTGAGACTTATACCCTCAAATTTTCAACACGACATACTCTGCAACTTTACTTACTAATTACTCCTGAATCCATCCACATACTTTTCAGCTCATAGCCTGTCAAGACCCCTCCTCTAGCTCACGGTTTTTATAGCTTTTGCGTGTGATACTAATCACCTAATAACTATGTTTTTGAATACACTTTCACTTCGTGTTCAAGCTACATTTCTGTATTTTTTGTAACTTTCTTTTACCAATACGTCAAAGAACAATATTTTGCGGTCTAAAAGGGTCTCGAACCCTTGTTTTTGATGGGAGACAGCCAAAATCCCCCGCCTCGGGGGCTCATTAAACCAGTTTTATTTTTTAAAGAACGTTTTGTGTTTTTTGGGCACAAAAAAACCCGAATCTCAATTTATGGGATTCGGGTGTGTTATAAGGTTTTATCCTTTTGTTATCTATCCAATGTCATCATTTTGGTTAAACACACCTATCCCAGTCCCATAATCGGCCATGCCATATGGATAATCCGCGCTCGGCGCAGCTGAAATTTGATATGTGTTAACTTGTATCATCGAATTTATTTTTTTGTTTTTTATAAATACTAAGAAAAAATCTTTTCCTCAACTTTTTCTACGACAAAGATATAATTTTGTTGCAATAAAAGTCAAGTTTTTTTGCACTTTTTTTAATTTATTTTCTAATTGATTGATTTTTAGACAATTATTTTAATATCTCGATGTTTACTTTTTCAAATAATTCTCCAACGTTTGTTTTTTCAACTATTTTAGTACAACTTTTAAGACCATTCATACTAAACCAAGCAAGTAATGCAATTATAATAATTTTAAAAATATGCTTATTAAATATCTCCCAGGAACTCTTAAGAGTTTTCCTTATTACACTCTTCACATTCTTCCAAAAAAAATGATACCATAGTATAAAAAACTCGTTAAATTTAAGCCTAGTATAATATGATTTATAAACGTTTTCGTCCACATCAACAATATCAATACGATATATATTCCTTGGATTAAAACAACCTCGCATTTTCTTATATTTATATCTTAAAGATACGCCTTCAAACTCGACGTTTTTTATCTGAATCCCTCTTCCATATATAATAGCTGGAATTCTAAATACATTATTATTTACCCTATATGCATATGGAACTTCTTCAATAGGAACTAATGTTGTATTGAAGTCTATTATCTTTTTTTTTATACCCAGATACTTCTTATGCCACTTTATAACAAAGGTAAAAACGAATCTAAATATTATACACAGATATTTCCAAAACTTTAATGTAGCCATAACAAAAAAAGCGGGACTAGCCCGCATTACTTTAATGGTATATTAATGGAGTTTCCTCTTTGACTTCTTTTTGATTATTAACACCAAACTCAAATCCAAGACTGTCTTGTGCGGCCATTCCAGCCTCCGCTGCATACTTGTCAATTTCAGTTAAATCATCTTTCATAGCATCTTTCACTTCTTGAATAATTGCTATTGATACTTCTCTCTCAGAGCTTACTGCAAAAATCATAGATGCTTGTGCAAGTTCTTTAATATCAGCTCCAGTCATTCCATCTACAATAGGAGCAAGTTTCCTACGTTGCTCTTTTCCAATTTTTGATGTCTTGCTGTTTTTTTTATTGAAAAATATATCTTTAAAATAAATTTCAGCACATTCAAGAGCATATGCTCCATTAAGGCCACCGAATGGGAATACCACATCAATTCTACCTTTACGTTTCTTGATTCTTGGTTCAATTTTCTCTGGGAAGTTTGTTGTCATGATAACATAAGCACCTTCTTTGTTTGTTGGTTGGTCAATTCCATCAAGGAAATTCAACACAGCTGAGTTTGCATTACCAAGAGTTGACTCAGCATCTTCTAACATAACAATTGTACTAACCTTGTATTTTGCGCATTTGTATAAATGCTTAGCTACATCACCAATCTGAGTTGAGAAAACAATACATTTTTTATCCGCATGTCTTTCAGAGACCCTAACGCATAAACTAGTTTTTCCAGTACCAGGAGGCCCTACAAGTAACGCTTTTCTTACTCCAGCCATTCCATAACGTGTAAATACATCAACATTTTGGAAATAGTAATCCATATCTTTCTGTAGTCTTTCTACGATTGGGTGTACAATAGGAGTTTTTTGCAAGTCTTTTTTCTTATCATAAATAAGCTCTCCGTTGGACATATTTGAAGAATATATTCTATATACACCAAATTTTGGCTTAGCTCTTTTCTTAGTCTCTTTTTTCATTAGAGTTAAGAAGTTGAACCATACTATTTCTTCTCCAGCAAACATACCTTCTACAATTCTGTTTTTTCCGCTGCCAACAATCCATTTTGCATAATACAAGAATGAGCCATCTGAAAAACTAACTTTAAAAAGACCTGTTTTGTCTGTATACTTAATTTTACCTTTTTTCTTTTCGTCTAATGAAACACCGAAAACATAAGTAACTATCTTTTCATCATTAACCTTTTCCATCTCTGTGATATGAAGAGCTTTGCTTACTCTTCTTTTTTTAGCCTCAGTTATCAACTGACTAAAGACAGAGAAATCATAACTATCCGTATACTCGGTAAGTACATAACCAGTTATATTTTTCATTATCTCGCTATCATTAGAGTTTTTTTTGAAAAATTCATCTACATTTTTCTCTTCTGCAGGTTTTTTTTCATCAATCAAATGGACTCTAATTTTCTCTTTTTTGTACTTAACTAGCAATTCTTTGCTAATAGTTTCTGCTTTTGTTGCCATAAAATTTTATGTGTTTTATTTATTAATAATCAAGTATTGATAATTGATAACCTCCTAGTTCCATTACTCTATACATAACACGAGCTGTGTTTTTGTCCAGTGCGGAACTATCAGTAGTTTTACTTCCAGATATATAACAATTCATACCTTTTTTAACGCCCTCTTTTATTTTTATCCCATCAGGGGTATCTAAAATAAGAATTTTACCCTTTACTCCTTTTTTTGCAGGATTCCACTCTACATCTACTATCATAAACGCTGGAGAATTTTCTGTTTCGTCAACTTTTTCTCCAATTTCCGTTGGGATAATTAGAAACCCGTCATTAAGATGGCCAAATGCCAATCCTTTTTTAACAAAATTTATATTAAACTCGTTGACAGCTCGCATAATACTATCCTTGTCTAGACTAGCCCTTGGCGGAGATTTGAACCTTTCGAATTCACCCTCCATTATAAAATTTTCTAAATCAATTATTTCTAACTTATGCATGGTTTCTATGTTAATTATTATTCTACTCGCTCAAAAGAATTTCCTTGACAATATTTTCCATTGCCATCTTTGGAAGAGCTCCTTGTGAAATCTGAGGTTCCGCGTCAGTTGGACAAAACATAACCATTGGTATACTTCTGATTTTATACCTGTCAACCAACAAGTTTTCATCTTCAATATTTACTTTGTAAACATTTATTTTACCTTTATATTCTTCGGCAAGTTGCTCTAAGGCAGGAGTTATGAGCTTGCAAGGCTGACACCAATCAGCATAAAAATCTACTATACAAGGTAATTTTCCTTGAAACTCTTGCTTTTCACCGTCTATAAATTTATAAACTAACTCTTGAAATTGTTCTGTATTAATTTTCTGCATTTCGATTAAATATTGTTTTGATTGCAAATTTATATGATTAGAATCAAAAAAACAAACAAAAAGACACTTTTTTATAACTTTTTTGAAACGTTACAACAATCTTCCTTGTTAAAGTTGTAATTCTCTTTGAAATACTCATAGTGTTCGTCCACATCATCACAAATAGATTTTTGTGGAATAGTAAAACCCTCAAGCAGTTTCAACTTCTCATCCAGAGGTAAGTGTAAATATCCACCCTCTTTTATAGTATACTTCTCATAAGATATATTTGTGAACCATTTTTTCACCCAATGGTTTACTCGCAAAAATTCAACCAATAACTTATCACACTTAATTTGATTGACAATATTATTATCTACATATTCTGGAATATATGGAGAAACTCTAACAGTAATATCAAAACCCTCTTTTTGAAGTGTTTCTATTGCTTTTATTCTTTCAGATATAAGAGGAGCATTTTCATATTCCTTTGTAACCGAATCATCGGTAGCTGTAATTGATACTTGTATTGCACATAAATCTTTATCCAATACTTTAAGATACTTATCGCTAGCTACCAAATCAGATTTAGTTACTATAAGATATCTTTTCTTATGTTCATTTAGAAGTTTGATTGTTTCATATGTGACATTGTAAAGCTTTTCTTGAGGCATAAAACAATCACACATACCGCCCATGCGAACCATAACATCGTCCCCAATCTTTGGTATTTTCTTAGCAATCTTCTTTATATCGGCTACGGCTGGCTCTTTATGATTCCACAACTTGCGAAAATCCAAGAGAGTTTTTGCGTAACAATATTTACAATTAAACTGACAACCTTTTCCGTATGTGTCAAGACGTGTTGGGTAATTACAGCGGTCTCCTTCACCGCCTCCAACTGTTTTATAGAAACTTTTAAATTCTCCTGCCATATTATCTAACTGTTGCATTGTTTTTCCAAAATTTAACTGACTCTTTATATTTTTCTTTATCAATAGAAACTCCTGAGCCCCCCTCTTCCATGCCAAGAGCATTTCTTATTATAGTAATTGGTTTCATAGGCTCTTCATTTGAATGTGATTGTCCCATAATAGAAACAATTCCCCATGGAGCATCAAAAGGTTTCACATCTCTATTCTCTTTATTAGCTTTGATTTTTTCTTCTCTATCAATATGTTTTTTTGAATAAACCGCAAAAACTAAATACTCAGCTTTTTCTTTAGATACGGGCAAATCAAACCACCTAGACAAAACAGGAAGTTCATCATCTTGCCTAGCAGAATAGCCAGTTCTAAGATATTGATAATTTGCAACATTGATTGACATTGAGCCTACTCTCGCATCTGTAAAATTTTTCATTACAAGTAACTTGCTGAAAGGAGCGTAACCAGTAAGTATTTTAACCCAATAATATTCATCAGAGGGTTTATTTTCCTCGTGCACTTCATAAATCCATGAATTGTGCAACCAAAGATTTATGTGATGTTCTACCTCTTCTGGAGATTTATCTAATATCTTTGTGACTCCAGATTTAGAATCAAAGTGGCGTTTTTTTGCAAAATCTGTGATTTTAACAAGAGTTTTCATATTTATAACAATTTAATTAAACTGTCACAAAGATACAAAAAAAAACAATACAATGAAAATTTAATTTATCTGATAGATAATTTTTCCCTTTTTTTCCGCAACAAAATTTTGCGGTTCCCTATATAAATTAGGACCTGGGTGTGTTGTTCGCTCTGATGCATATATTTCTATTTTTTCCCCCTCTTTATTTTGCACAATTACATACCAACCTTCATTGGCTCGTTGTGCGCTTGTTAATGCTTTTAGTTCGTAGTTTTCTCCTCTTTCACATTCATAAAAAACGTCTCCTCTGCGAATATCTTTAACTTTCAAATAGACGTTTTCATACTCCCCAAATTCAAAATCAAATGGGGTTTTAATTTCCGTTTTTTCCATAACAAATTATTTAAAAGAACCTTTGATATAAATAGTACGAAGAAATCTATAATCACCATTTATATACTATTTTTTCTATAAATTGTTCTCTTTACATTCCAGTGTTTTGGCATGAATTTTGGTTGCATCGTCTTAACAAAATGTAATCTCCACATTTCAACAAACTCCTGGATGTTTTCTAATTTAGAAACAACTATTTCAGCGTGAGTTGGGTATTTTTTTCTTTCCTCTTTTAAATCTTTTTTAGAAAGCTCGTCTATCATTTTTTGAGAAATTCTTTTTACCCCCAAAACGTCTCTCATTCTACCTCTCATTTCTTTAATATTGTTAGCAGGAATCTTATGCCCATAATTTACTAAACAGAATGCTAAACCAATAGCGATAAGCTCTGGATATTGTGTTTCCTTTGGTAAAACAGGAGCATTATACCTTAAGGCAAGCTCCATCCTAAGTTCAAGAGCGTACTTTTGTTCATAAACATCATGACAATCTCTGCAGATAGCAACAATATCATGTGAATTTCTAGCTTTCACCGTCTCTGGCAAAAACTTCCTATAATCAATCGGAACAATATGATGTCTGGTTAATACTCCTAGGTCTTCTTCACCGCAAACAACACATTTATTTTTCTTCTCAGTAAGATAATATAGGTCGCCAACATGACCTCCGCCTTTAGGTTTGAAATTAAATTTAATAGCTGGGGGTGTTTCGCTGACCAAGTCGGCTAAACCTCTATCAAGATACCATTTTGCTCGCTTATGTGTACTTCTAAACATAAATTCACCCTCAGGTGAAAGCACAACATAATTACCATAAATCTTTGATTTTCTGCGGCCACTATCTCTCTTCATAACTATAAAAGTAAGAAAATAAAATAAAATAATCAAATATTATTCTTCGTCTTCTTCTTTTGTTTTAGGGAATTTGCTGCCCAGTCCCGCAGGGACAGCACTTATACTAGGACTCTTGAACCATGTTTTGTCTTCCTCGTCAAGCGGCTCTTCCTGTGTAGGTACACCTCGAATAATTCCAGATACTTCTACTGGATTTTTGAGTGGTCGCCATGTTTTAATATCATTTGAATCTTTAGGAGAAGCGTCCTCAGTCTTATTATATGCCAATGTGATATGCTGGATTTCACCTCTTGAAAAATATGACATCTCTACTTGAAGTGCTATGGCTTTATCTGACATTCCAATAGCAACAATTTTAATATTATCTACAGATTTGTTTAAATCCAGTTTATGAGTAACAGGTAGTTCTCCATGTGTAATAGTAATGTGATAATCATCTACTTTAACCCATCCTGGAGGGAGAGCAATAAATTTTTCAATCTTATCTAAATCTTCTGGTTTAGTTATTTGAATTTTTTCCATGTCATCGGCCTGGTCATATATTTTAACAAAGTCATCTAATTTTTTCGTAACAGCATCATCAAAGAATATTCCAGTATATGACACTTTATCCTTACTATCGAGTGCGTTTCTAACATATTTTCTAAGCGCATTTTCTTTCAAAATATCTTTTCCCCATTTATCCAAAGCTTTCACCACTACTGGGTTTTTTAATAACTCTCCAGTATCTTGAATGTTTCTTGTTACTTTAAATACTCCGCCACCTCCTGGCAATTGAGTGTATTTTAATCCTTTTGGCACAAAAGTATCTATTGGAAATATAGCGTAATTGCCAACAACTCGTGCACTATATAAAGAACTGTTTATTTTTTTATATCCGCCTTTTTTTAGCCAATCTTTCTGCTTATCGCTTATCTTGTCATATTCATAATGACGAGTAACTCCATCCTTTTCATTTTTATAGCTAAAATTCTTAAAGTGCTCTCTAAGCCAACTGTCAACATTTTCTATTCGATACGCAAAGTCTGGGTCAAACCCAACAAACATACTATCTCCATATTCATAAAGAACTCTGAACGCTAGAAATTTATTTTCTTTCTTGTTGCGATATAATGCTAATCCACCTTTTGGCATAATTTTATTTTCTATAAATATATAAAATTAATCATATTTTTTCATTAATGGGCACATTAAAAGATATACCAAATAACAAACAAAACTACTTATGAACCCATATAAGATATAGTACGCGTCTCCCCATTCTAAATTCATCCAGACATTATCTTTTAACATCAATACGCCTTGCACAAAAAGACCAGCCCAAAAGCCAAAACACATCGGACACGTAAACAATTTATGCAACATCTTGCTGCGCAATTTCATTTTCTCCCTAAACTTTTTAAATAAAAAAGAAAGAGTTACAATAAATGTAAGTCCGAGAGACGCTAATATAAACAATATAAATTCCATAAAAAAATCAGGCTACCCCCGACGCGAGTCATTTACCGTTGCAACAATGTGTCACAGGCATCAACATCATTTTCTTAATTAATATAAAACTTCTCATACTTATTTTTTTATAAATATGTACGAGAAATTTGTTTTCAGAAACACCTTATTATTCTAAATTTTTTAAAGTATTTATAACAAATGAGAGTACCTATCACATTCATACATCAAAGAGGTTCTATCGATACAATGTCGAAGAGAGAGCAGTCTGCATTATTAGATAAGTTAATAGAAGCTAATATTGATTTATATCCGAACGAAGAAAAGCTTTTAAATAAAAAACAAGAGAAAAAGTACGTTAATATAAAACTTAAAAGAGAAAGACATCTTAACGCTAAAGAGTTTAATGCAACTGATAATCTACAAAAATATTTTTATCTGGGAGATGGAATGAGATTAGACGGAACTGATATAGAGTTTTTTAAAAATATAAATAAAGAATGGAGAGATGAGTTTTTATCATTTTGGTTAGGAGCTGGCAAAGCTCTTTCAAAGGAATTTTTTGATGTTCTTACAATTAAAGAGAAAAAATATTATTGTGCTAAACACTTAATGAATACTGCATATTTTGAAGATTATGAGATTCAGTATTTAGGTGTTGAGAATCAAAAAAAGGTAATTGACCAATTATTTTCGAAAAATGAAGCGATGTCCACCTCTCAAATAAAAGCTCTAACCAAAGATAACCAAAAATATTACAAAAAAATGCTCAAACAACGATTGTCCGAGCAAAAAGTACGAAAACTTATAAGAACTACTCTTTTGGAGAACTCTCAGTAAGCTTATCTTTTAACCACCTCATCCCTCTTGTCGCAGGTTCAACAATAAAAGTTTTATCCTCACCAGGGGCAAGCATTACTTTACCTGGGTCAATCACATATATATGTTCTCCTTTAAAATTACCAATTAGCCCCGCAGCTGGGTAAACTTGCAAAGAACTTCCAACAATGATTAATATATCAGCCTCTTCCATGGCTGATGCTGCACTTTTAAATGCTTTTCGCGGAAGTGGGTCTCCAAATAAAACTGTGTTATATCTTAATTGAGATTCTTTTTCACACTTATCTCCAATCTCAATTTTCTCATCATTTGCAAGATTATATACAAGATTAGGGTCAACAGTACTCTTAGACTGGTCTAGACGACCATGTAGATGAATAACATTTTTCGAACCTCCCGCTTCATGCAAAACATCAATATTCTGAGTAATTACAGTCACATTAAAGTCTTTTTCCAGCTCTGCAATAAACTTATGGGCGTCATTTGGTTCCTTTTTTAACATTTCTTTTCTCAAAGTATGATGAAATTCTAAAACTTTTTCACGGTCTTTATTCCAGCCCTCCACAGTTGCGCAGTCATCTACATTATGTTTAACCCATAAACTATCCATACTATCTCTATATGTGGGTATACCACTCTCTTTAGAAACTCCTGCTCCAGTAAAAACTGCTATTTTCTTCTTCATGTTTTTCTTTTATTTAATAGTGTACATATACGTATACTTTTTTAAACTATAGTATACTTATACGTATAATTTAAAAAAAAAGTTTGGAAAAGCAACAATTTTTTCTTTTTTTCGTAGTATATATTGTTACTAACTCAAAAACGAAGAATCTATAAGAAAAGACTAATCCTAGTTTTTTAAGAAAATTCAAAAAACCATATTATGAAAAAAGCTAATTGGAAATTCATTTTCCTTACAATCCTTTTATTAGGAACAGCAACAATGTATTTTATTACATTAAGTGACTTGGCAAATGAAGAAGAGAATAATCAAAAACTTAAAGATAATTTAGAACTCAAAGACAATCAAATTAAATTATATCGAGAATATGTTGATTCTGTCAGAATTGTTGAAGTTGCTGATAGCTTAAAATATACGGAAAAATACAATCATACAAAAGATGCTATGGTTAAATACAATCCAGATATAAATGACTCTACAGTACATCTATTTCTAAATGTTGTAGAGGCTTTCAGGTTAGATACAACCGAATTTTTATTTAATGTTTGTATATCTCAACTATTAAAAGAGTCTGGAGCACAACAAAGATATAGCAGTCGATACGGCGGAAAAAGCGGGAAACTTGTAATTAGTACTGCACACGCTGTGGGCATCGCACAAATTCAAGGCCCAACAGGATATCATTTCCTTCACCTTGCAATTGAGAATGGGGACGATTATATATTGAATAAGCTGGGCTGTGACGACTTTTCTTTTGCCGAGAGTGGAAACACCTCTTCAAATAGACAAAAGGCTTGGGATTGGCTTAAAAAGGAAAATAACAACCTTATCCTGTGGGGTTACATTATGAAAGAAACAATATCAAGTAGAGACGGTAATCTTACCGAGGCACTTGTTTGTTACAATGCAGGTATTGGAAACTTTTATAAAATGAAACGGGGAAACGTTAATCTTAATAATTTCTCTTACGTTAAAAACATATATTATTTATCAAATAAAAGGATGAAGGCTTAATCTTCATCCTTTTTTCTTTTTTCTTTTCGCTCTTTTCTGTCCTGTTCATCTTTTAGCATAGACTTTGACATTTCTTGTTCCTTAGGAATAAAATCAATTCCTACTTTCTTTCCAAAAACAATAAGTGCTGGGGTAATAGGTATTGGCAAAGGTACAGCTTGAGCAGCTGCAATAGGAAGCATTCTAGCAAGGTCTCTCAATTGACCTCGTATAAATTTCTTTTCCATTGAAGATAAATCTACATTTTTTCTCATAGATTTTCTTATCAACTTCATTGCAATACGAGTTTCTTTACCTTCTCGTTTGACAATGCGATTAAGCTTTTTCCACATACGACGACCTTTAATATAAGTCCGCCATCTGCGTTTATGTCTTCTTCTCATTTTACTTTTTATTAACTAGCCAAAGATTATTACCATCATTAAGCAATATTCCAGCCTTGGTATAAAATACTTGTGTAGACTCGTCTACAATGCTGCATTTAAATTTTACTATTGGCTGCAGATTGTCATGTCTCAATAAAACAAGTTGGTCATCCTCAGGCATAATAACAAACTGTCCTGGATTACATCCAAAATGTCTAATTGAAGTAAGTGGGTATTTATATTTATCAACCTTAAGTCCATTTATTTTAAATAGGTCAAAGCTAATTTTTCCTTTTTCTACTGTTTGCGTAATCCCCATATCGCCAACTTGGTAAACATCGCTAAGAGTGCCATCATAAAGCACTGTGTCCAATCTCCCCTTGCTATTTGCTCTGATATAGGTATTTCCCCCAAAGTGTTGCATAACGCCGTTATACTTCTTAAAACTACCTCCAAAAACATCTTTGGTATCATATTTAAGATGTGTTCCAATTACCTCATCAAGATAAATAGTATACATACGGTCATTTTCAACAACAATAAACACATTCCCATATTGTTTAGACATTGTAGATTTTGAAATGCCCATGTCATCCATCTCAATCTTTTCGAATGTTTTAAGGTTATATTTGAAAAACTTACCTTTCTCGTAAGTAAACAAATTCTTGTCTGTTGGTAATGGAGCCAAATCTTTACTTGTTCTCGGAATACGTCCAAGTTCTCTGTAATAACCTTTGTCTTTGAGGTCATATACAATAATTTCTGTCTTGTTTGCTACACATGCTATTGTATTACTAGCATTTACATAGCGAATTTCTTCGTTAGATAATATTTTTGTGATAGAAAGTTCTCCTTCTTTTTCTACAATTTTATCAATATTGATAACATGTAATACATCACTTGTAGCATCAGTGCTAATTAAAAATCTTTGCCCCTCTTTAAATATTCTTTTATACTGTTCCATTAAATTCTTATCCTTAAGAGGATGATAACATTTGGGAACCTTAAGTTGTGAATCATTATCAAAAACTGGGATGCGCTGCAGCATTCTTTCTTGAATACTCTTATGAGTGCCATGTACCCCTTTAAATGGATGCATGTTTGTTAGGAAATTGAATGTAATTACAGCCAGAGCAAAATAATCACTCTCATTATTAATATGACCCATGTATAGATGGTCTCTAATATCATCCAAAAGTTTCCCCGAGTGCTGTGTGCCTGGAGTTTGATATGAGTCAACGTCTATGAAAGAAGTTACCCCAGTATCATTAATCATTATATTGAATGGGTTTAGGTCTCCTATTACAATATTTTTCTTATGAGCATAATCAACACTACTTATTAATTTTTTTACAATTTTAATTTTGATTTTCTCATCAACTCCGTGTCTTTTACAAAAATTGTTGCTATACGCCGAATAAAGAGGAAAATAATCATTTGATAGCATATCCATAATAAACCCTACAATCTGCTTTTTAGAATTAAAAAGCAATTCCAAAGGACGCGTAAAAGTAGAGGGGTCTAACAAAAATAAGGATTTAAACCTATCTGGTGTTATCGGAGGATTATCGTCGTGATATAATTTTGCTGCACGACCCCTACCGATATCCATAACACGACCTTCACCGCCACGGGCGATTTCTTTGTCGTCGTCAATCTTAATCTTCTGTCCCTGTTTGTTGTATAGAATCATCTATTGGGCTTATAAAAGTTAAACGTGATATTGAAAGGTCATCTTTTGGTTCAAAATGGTTATAAGTCTGTAGTATATTACAAATACGAGCCAGGCCAATTTCATTTTTTAAAAACTTGTTGCTTTTTAAAAGTTGGTTAATAACCATTTCTTTTTCTTCATCATTTATGTACCGATTATCTTTCTTGTTAAAAAAAGAATCGATTCCATCGGTCATGACCGCAATAGTTTCATTAAATGTGTAAGTACCTGAAAAAACAAGAGCCTCTTCCCATACATCTTTAAAGTTCTCACGGTCTAGGAAAGCTGCAAGATACATTGGTGCATTGCCAGGACAATCTACGGTGTGCATTTCACCATCTATATAAATACTTCCATCTCCAATCATAGCGACAAAAGCTTTCTTTTTCTCAAGGTCTACAACTGCCATTACAATGGTGGCTAAAACTTCTTTTGGTATCAACTCAAGATAATGTACCATGTGTCTCAACTCTAAAAAAGCTCTTCGAATAGTATATCTACATATCTCCTCCAAACTCCTATCGTCTACAGATTCTTTATAATAAGATTCATCTTGAATTAAGATTTTTTTAAATATCTTACCAAAAAGTCCAGAAGCGAAATGGGATTTTATACCCGTTGAGCAACCATCAAATGTTACCATGATGGCTAATCTGTCATCAAAGACAGTAGAGAGAGCCTCGTCTTCACAATTAAGTGTATGACCAAACCCTCTTCTAACTACATTTCTTAAGCTAATTTCCATGATTTAGAATTTAACGTCTTGAGAAACATTTTGTCCGTTTGAAACACTTGATACTGAACTGCTGATAATATTTACAGCTTTTCTAATATCGTCTCCAAGTTTTGCTAAAGCATGGAAACCAAGTTTCTCATGAGCATCTTCAAAGTATGCATCTTCTCCAATTCCCAAAAGAACTGCAGAAAACGTCATGAAGTTTTGCTCTTCTTGATTCAGCTTGTCCAATGTTTCTTTTACATATTCAGCATCACTTTCTGGAGAATTGTTGTTTTCACCGTCAGTAACAAGGAAAATGATAGTTTTAGCTTTAACGCCAGTTTTCAACAGAGAATCTCTGTAATCAACCGCTTTGTCAACAGCCATTCTTGCTGCACCATAAAGTGCAGTTGCACCGCCTCTTACATCAAGCTTGAACTCGTCAACATCTGTTATAGGCTGAAATCCTGTTAACACATCAACTTCACTATCAAAAACGATTGTTGATACTAGCAAATTGTCACTTACATGACTATTTTGCATTTTCTCTACGAATTCATTAACAGCCTTGTTAAGTTCTGCTATTCTCGTAGATTCGGTGCCGTCACCCAACTTAACACTCATACCCATTGATGGAGATACATCAAACGCAAAAACTGCATTTATCGTTTCTTCTACTTCAATGTTTTCTGGGTTAAAGTCGGAATCACCCCCAAAGTCGAAATTTATTTTTTTTTCTGACATAATAATATTATTTTAAGGATTTATAATGTTACGTCTTCACTCTTAACGAAAGGAATTCCCAAAGTTTTAGCTTCGTCATAAATTGGCTGAGCCAAATCAGCAAACGTAGTGCCAGGAGCAACTTCGCCAGGAACGTCAGACATACAGTCTTCAAGAATGATAAATTTCTTGGCAAGAGTTTCGTCAAACTTCATAGCCTGCTTCAATGAAGTAGCAACACAATGAGTTCTCGCTTCTCCAGCAAAGTAAACTACATCATACTCATTAAGAATTTTGATAAGTCGGTCGTTTAATTGAGTGCCTTCTTCACCTGCTATTGGGATGTTAGCTTGGAAAACGCCGAAATGCTCGGTTAGTGGGTGTACGCCTTTTTTCACAATTTTGTGAAAGTGGCATTGGTTTGCAGACCATGCTTGAACTGCGTCCATTAATACTGGATAAATCGCAGCACCCTGGCTACCATCTACACAATGAACAGGCCAAATACAATGAGGAAATTCTCCCTGCGCTGCAAGGTCTTCCAGATATTTAGTCGCTGCTTGAGGATAAAATCTTGGTGTCCAATTACCTTCTTTTACATCATCTACTGATATAATTGTAAATGGATTAGGGAAGTTCCCATCTTTATCTTGCCAAAATGCAGGATGACTGATATCAATAACCAAATGGCTATCTTGCGTCAGACCAATATAATCAAGTTTCGATTGATTCTTGAGAACAAATGCAGCCAAACGTTCCATATCTTTCTCCGCTCCAGGTACATAAAGAGAACCAGACGGGTCACAGAAATCATTCTGTCCGTCGATTACTAGTAGAGCAATTTTTTTGTTATTCATTATAATTTCGTTTTAATTAATACTCTTTTATTACTGTCTACGAAACTATCTTAAATTTGTTGCAAATAAGATATGTTGTTTAATATATGTCTTTTTGGGTAAACTCTCTTGTGGTACATTCTTTAATACTAGTCCGTGTTATTGGAACTAAACATGGAGAGCCGTCTTTACCTATATACTCTTTTACAAGCCCTTTTCCTAATAAACCTTTACAGGCAATTTGTGCATGTTTTGGACTTTTAAAAGTAGTTATGAAATTCATCATATTCATGAGGCTGCACATATCCACCATATCTTTTACACTATTAATATCTGGATGGCTATCGCCAACAATTTTCTTACATTGCTCGTGCAAATATCTTAATACTTTATTTTCATCTGGGACTAATTGCAATTCTTCCATAGTAAACTATACGTTTTTTCAAGAAGAATGTTGCAGGAAAGTTCCCCCTACAAGAATCGAACTTGTATCTATGGTTTAGGAAACCACTATTCTATCCGTTGAACTAAGGGGGAGTTTATTTAATAAGACCAAGTTTTAATTTTAATCTAGCTTTTTTGAGTTTAGCCACAGTCTTATCATATTCATCTTTGGAAACATTCGCCTTATAGTTTTCACTTTGGACTCGTTTCTCCAAAAATACAATAAAATCTTGATGTCTTTCGACAGCTGTTTTATTATCTTTTTTGCTTTTCATAAAGCTTTCTCCATTTTCTTACTGCATTATCTGAAACACCATATACTCTACCAATTGCTACATAGGATGTCTCTTGTAACATTTTTTCTAATTCTTCTTTTGAGGGTCTGTTTTTTACTTTTCTAGGCCTCTCTTTTTTAATTATATCTTTTTTCTTTTTAACAATTTTACTTTTCTTATTCTTACCAGCATAAGTTTTGGTTTGAGAATGACAATTAGGGCAAAGGAGCGATAAGTTTTTTATTCTGTTATCATTATAAACTCCATTTTTATGTTCAAGTTGTAATACTAATGGTTTTCCATTCCATGTTACAATCCCACATTCATAGCAATTATTAATTAACAACCCTTCTCTAATTAATCTAATTTTTAGCCTATCTCTACTCTGATATTGTGAATTTTCTATTAAAATTTCTTCCAAAGAAAATTTTGCATTATTTTTATCGTAATCAAAACTTCTTTTAAATTTAGGAATTTCAATATTCAAGTTTTTACAATGATTTCTAAAAGTTCTATATGCGCCAGAGCCATTAGAATTTACATTTAATTCTATAAAGATTTTCCTCAAAGAATCATATTTATCAAAGAATTTAAGAATTTCTTCCTTTTTTAAATTAACTATTTTTTTCATATTAATAAATAGCCAAAAAAAACATCAAATTAAATAAAAATAAAAATTCTTAATTTGATGTTTGTAAATATTTAGTAATCAGCAGGCGTAGAAGGATTCGAACCCTCAGCGCTTGGTTTGGAAGCAAGAATGTTACCGTTGACACCATACGCCTATTTAGTACCCCCAGCTGGACTCGAACCAACATCGGAAGGTTAGAAACCTTCTGTTCTATCCCTTGAACTATGGGGGCGTTTTGTACTATTGTTCTTTATCAGTTATAAACCAAAACATATAACTGTTGCGGAAGAAGAGGGATTCGAACCCCCGTGTAGGTTTCCCCACAACACGCTTTCCAAGCGTGCGCCTTAAACCACTCGGCCATTCTTCCTAGTGCGGAGAGGGCGGGATTCGAACCCGCGGTGCCCCTTTAGGAGCACGCTAGTTTAGCAAACTAGTGGTTTAAGCCACTCACCCACCTCTCCAGATGGTTGTTTTGAGGAAGGCAGAGAGCACGATTCCCATACCTAAAAGTACCACTGGGGTTCAAATCCAGGGTGTCTCCAACAGACACTTTACCTTCCATTTTTTTGGGCGCCCTCAGACCCACCATCGGCAGACAGTGTTGAGTAATCTTTATATATTCGGACTATACCGAACCCGCGCGGAGAAAAGGGGAGTCGAACCCCTGTCGCCTTTCGACGGCCTCACTTTAGCAAAGTGGCCACATTACCAACTCGTGCACATCTCCATTTGTAAGCGAGGCGGGGTATTCTCCCACACGTAGAGGTTTACCTAATTACCTTAATCTACACCAGTCTATTCGTCTGGCGCGTCTGTAGTTTTCGCCACTCGCTCAAATTTTTTGGCGGAGAGGGAGGGAGTCGAACCCCCGCTGCTGTTACACAGTCCATGGTTTTCAAGACCAGAGCATTACCACTCTGCCACCTCTCCAAAAATTTTTCAATAAAAAAAAGAACATAAAAAAAGCCCTGACCGTATGGCCAGAGCTTTCTTTTTTCAATTTGGGCAAATTATTTATAATTAACCAAAAAAAGCATATACGCTGGCCATCTCAAGATACCATCTTGAACTCCTTCTGGATGACGACCATATGTTTATTACTTTTTTCATTTTTGTTTTTTCTATAATTGTTTATAAATAGTATTAAATTTTACTTTTCTACTTCTTCTACGCAAATATATAACTTTTGTTACACTATGTCAAGACTTTTATCATCTTTTTTTTCCGCCTCTTTATTCTTTTCTTCTAAAGCCCATTCCCCCTGCCATTTCTTCATTCGGTCTTTACCTTTCTTCATCTCTATTTTATCACCACCTTTTTTTAACCAATCTTGCCAAAGTTTACCTTGGTTTACATGAGCATGCATACTATTTTTAGACATAAGTTTGTTTTTTGGTTTTACAATACGCGAAGATATGAAAAAAATATAACATAAGTCAAATTTTTTCGTATATTATTATAAAAAGATTTTATATGTCCAGAGAAAGAGATTTAAATAAGATTAGATTTTTAAGCAAATTACATCCTTGTATCTATGATGAAATCATCAAGATTGAAAATAGCACTCTAAATCACACTTACGAAGAGTTTGAAACCTCTGAATTTGGGATATTAATGTTTCGACTTGACGTTACAGAGACCTCGGAAGACAATACAACCTTGGCTCAAATATATAAGAGAGAACGAATAGGTATTGAGAGAATTGACCACCTTTTTGAAATAGAGATATTTAAGAAAAAATCATATACTAATAATTATTTTTTTAGCGAAAAATTTAAAAACACAGTTGCCCACGAAATAATTCATGCCATAGATAAAATGTTATACGGGAAAACTTTTGAGACGTGTTGTATTAATTTCAATCGTAAGAGCAATAAAGGTGAATACATACCTGTCGAAAAAGAATTTTGCATTAAAACTGTTGATGATATTTTCCCTCTAAAAATCGAAAAAACAAGAAGATGGAAACGAAAAAAGAAAACACGGTATAACGAAATAATCAAAGAATTCGTCAATGAAAAACATTCTAAATTTACCGAAACTAAATATAATGTATATAAGGAGGTTAAAAAATATTTCAAAGAAGTTCACAAAATAGATTTAGAATCTATGCGCCGACTTAACAGCTGGATAAAAGTAATGAAATTCCCTGAGGCTATAAGCAACGAGGAAATTAGGAGATTAAAAAAAAGTATAGATTATTCTAAAAAATACTATCAAGAAGCACCTCATGAAACTAACGCATTTATAGGGGCAGCCTTATTTCAGGTTGATAGGGATATAGATTATCTTAATCATGATTTCAACACTTTTTTGTTCATGTTTAAAAATTATCTGAAATTTTACTCTTGCTATGATTTAAATAAGATAAATCCCAAAATTAAAAAGAAAGCGTTAAATAGAGCTTATAATTTTTATCAAGCAGCGGTAAAAAAAGAATTATCTGATATTCAGTGGTTGTATAAAAGTAAGACTATTTTCGCAAACGATTATCTAGACGTTCCCTCTAGTCTTAAATAACCTTTTATTAAACCTTAATTTCTCTATCATATAAATCTTTATCAACTTTTTTCCACTTAGCATTTTTAAAATCAAGCTCTTTTCGCCAATCTTTAATAACTTCATCGCAAATCACCTCGGCTCTCTCGTTAATAGTTTCTTTACATAAACAATAATGTCTCAAAGTAGCATTGAAAAATTCATTTTTTATGTGTTTTTTATTTGTAAATGAAATATACAATTTCTTATAATCTTCAACTTCTTCCATAAAAAAATCATGAGCACCAATCCACATACAATTAATAGAATTATCATCCCCAAATGTATAATCTACATACTCTTTCACACCCGCAGCTAAACCTTCAAGCATAGAAATTTTCAGTTTATTCATACCAGGCAATAACATAAACATCCTACACGTCTTAATCATATATTTAAGATTATTCAGTCTAAAATGTTTCATTTGCTCCTGGAAAGTTAATGTGTCTTTTCCCATGTTATTTATTTTTTTTAAATATAGCAAAAAAAAAACATAAAACCAAATTAATTTAAAACATATAAACCACTTACCTCATTTTTTTTCACACTATTTATGAAAAAGATTTTTGATATATAGTTAGTCTAACAATAAAATAAAAAATTATGTATGAACACCATGTTCCCATTACGCCAGGTAACAACCCAAACGGGGGAAGAGTAACAATTAATGGACAGTTTGAATATTTATATGATAATTTATCAGGTTATTCGTTAAACACATTTGTCACTGGAGGTACTGTTTCTGGAGACGTATTAACACTTGCAAGGAACGACGGTACAACCATAACAATACCTTTATCTGCCGCTACCTCGGAGGCTGTATTGTACACTAATAGTGCTGCCACACAAGTAACGATAGGTGGTGTAGAAATTGGTTCATCATTTAGTGCCGTCACTATGCAGGATATGTGGAGTGATTTATTATATCCAGAATTAACACCAAGATTTGCAAGTTTTTCAATACCAGCAGCTAATGCTAGTGTAGATGTTGGTTATACATTTACATCTGGTACACATACTTTTACTTGGTCAACAACTAATGACTCATTTATCAAACCAACCACAGTTAAAATTATAGATTATAGTAGCCTTACTTGGTTAGCAACAGGGTTAGATAATGATGGAACAGAAGATATTAATATTGGTTATGATATTCAACAAACTGGTAGAACTTCTAATCGTTTTATTATTTATAGTCAAAAAATAAATAATACTTGGTTTGGTAGAAATTATTACTGGAACTGGTATTGGAGAAGATTTTATGGTGGTTCAACTAACCCTAGTTTAAACGCTAGTGGTATTACTGGATTAACGAACAATGAGTTATCCAGATTAATAACAGGTCCATTTGAATTTTCAGCTGGTACTGGTAGTTACAAATATATAGCTTTACCAGAAAGTGCTGGTTGGGTAGACCCAGCTGTAACTAATCCTTATGGATATTGGAGCGCAAAAGACCCAGAGGTTATTATAGATGCATTAACAAATTTAAATATAGCATTGGCCGATTCATCTGATGGTTATACCGATACAATAAACGGTTTACCATATAAAGAAATGATAATAACTAATTTATATGGATACTCAGAAACTTATAGAGTTTTTAGGTCAAAATTTAAATTAGGTGGAGCAATAAATATTATAATACAATAAGATATGATACAAGGAACAGTACAAACAACAGGACCATTCGCCCCAACATCAACAGGTGATACGTTTCCAACACACATAGACATCTATTGTAAAGGTGGTTTAATGAATGTTGATGATGAAACGCAAAGAAATGATATACCGTATTTAAGAAGAACTCTTGGTATGATAGTAGGTCTTAGTGGTGATACTTATTGGAAATTAAATACTAATCCTACTGGTGATACAACATCTAGTTCTGATTGGATTTTATTTTCAAATGGTTCAGTTAGTGGAGATACGTTTTGGGCAGATGGCTCTTCTGGAACTGACTCAATCAAAGCTGATAATAATTCTGGCTTGGATGCTACTGGTGATTATGCTGTTGCAGAGGGTTATGATACACATGCTAGTGGTTCAACATCACACGCAGAAGGTTATCAGACAACCGCTCAAGGAGATTATTCTCACTCAGAAGGCGACAGAACAATAGCTAGTGGTCCAACATCACACGCAGAAGGTAGACAAACAACAGCTAATGGTAATTATTCTCATGCAGAAGGTATTCAAACTACAGCTAGTGGTGAAAATTCACACGCAGAAGGTAACAGAACAATAGCTAGTGGTCCAACAGCACACGCAGAGGGTAGTCAAACATCAGCTATTAATAATTATACACATGCTGAAGGTAAGAGTACAACCGCAGAAGGTAAATACTCCCACGTAGAAGGTCATTCTTCGATATCTAAAGGTGAATGTTCTCATGCGGAAGGTAAAAGTACAAAGGCTGATGGTTATTATTCACATGCAGAAGGCTGGGGTAATACGTCTAGTGGTAGTGGTTCACACACGGAAGGTGGTATATATGATAATAAAGGCACTATAACAAACGCACCTAATATCGCGTCTAGTTATTCATCACACGCAGAAGGTTATTATACAGCTGCTAGTGGTATAGCATCACATGCCGAAGGTTCCTCTACAACTGCTATTGGTACAACATCTCACGCAGAGGGTAATTCAACAATAGCTATTGGTACAACATCTCACGCAGAGGGTAATTCAACAATAGCTAGTGGTGAAAATTCACATGCAGAAGGTCGACTAACAATGGCTAATGGTGATTATTCACATGCCGAAGGTTATAATACTACTACTAGTGGCACTAGGTCTCATGCTGAGGGTGACCAAACAACCGCCAGTGGAGATTATTCACACGCAGAAGGCTATGGCAACTTAGCGTCTGGAGATGGTTCTCACGTAGAGGGCGGCGTTGATTCACATGGTAGTAGACCAACCAGCGCAACATCATATTCATCACATGCCGAAGGTAGTTCGACATTGGCTAGTGGTCAATTTGCTCATGCGGAGGGTGGAGATACGTTAGCCGCTGGTGATGCCTCTCACGCAGAAGGTATTCAAACTACAGCTATTGGTGCTTATACACATGCGGAAGGTAATGATACACATGCTAGCGGTTACACATCACATGCTGAGGGTCATTTAACAAAAGCGTTTGGTGATAAATCTCATGCGGAAGGTTGGGCTACAACAACTAATGCTACAGCGTCTCATGCAGAAGGTTATAATACAACAACTAGTGCCAA
>Ga0307928_10000393_pt1 | contig 33236 bp, 67 predicted proteins | sample AceLakmetagen232_FD_201815 | JGI IMG/M metagenome (GOLD analysis project Ga0307928, IMG submission 201815) | Saline water microbial communities from Ace Lake, Antarctica - #232 | ecosystem: Environmental > Aquatic > Non-marine Saline and Alkaline > Saline | place: Antarctica: Ace Lake... | reverse complement strand
AATACATTGTATATTACATATATCAATATCATAAACACATACATTTAAAACCTTAGATTAAGCTTAAATTTATTCAACTATTCCTAAATATTTAAGATATTTAATCTTTACGCCTTTAGGATCTAAAATAGAGAACGCATACTCTACTTTATCATCAACAATTGGATCTTCTGGTATCCATGCACCTTCCATTTCATTACCTTTTTTTGATGTATATGGAACATTTATTCTATACCAAAATTCATATTTCTTACCTCTAAACTCTGATTCAATAAGGTATGCTTGTTTCTCTTCACTAAAATCTTTAATTATACCGATGTTCGGCGTATATTTCTTCTCTACCATTTTTAATTCTCCATTTTATTTGTTTCTCTAATTATTATTTCATATTTATTTTTTATATCTAATGGTGCTATACCATTTCTATTTATTAAGTATGTTGGAAATTTTAAATCACATTCAACTTTACAACGACACAAACAATTTATACACTTATACGTTATTAAATAATTTATCATTTGATTTTTTTCAAATTTACATTCAACAATTTGTAAATCATCACCACATATAGGACATTTATAATCATTATATACAAAACAACAATTTTTTACTTTTCCTATAGAATGTATAAATGGTTCACCAAACATTATATTATTATTATTAAGTTCAATATATAAATTTTTACTAACAAAACTCATTATGTACTTCCAATTCCACCATCACGTTCATTCTTAATAATTTCTTCGTTATCAACAATGTAAAACTTTGATATAATACCCTGTGATATTGCATCACCTGCTTGCAAACTTATATTGCTATCTCCATTATTTACAAGTTTAACATATATATGTCCTTCATTATTACTATTATTATAATAATCAGAATCTATAATTCCTGTCGCATTTGCAAGTGTAATACCATATTTTATACCCAATGATGATCTTACGTGCATCGCTAAATACTCATCCTCATTAAGTGATACTTTAATACCTGTTGGTATCAACAAACATTCATGTGACATTATTGTTATTGCAAACGGCAATGAAAAATCATATCCTGCACTAAACTTCGTTTTGCGTTCTGGTAATTTAATATTGTTATATATATTAGCAATTATCTCTTCGGCTGTATTAATACCTAAATCTATAATGTTGGATTTAAACATTTCATAACTTATTTTCTCAAACTTTCTAACCATAGCTTATCACTTTAATCTTTTAATTTAAAATTTTTAAAATTAACAAAATCTATATTATCATATTCAATTTCATATGTAATATTATCATTACCAGTATGAACCATGTTTATTACAATATAAGAATGACAATGTAAACATTGAAATACTGATTCAAATATACCATCACTATATTCTTTATTATATGCATAATATATAGTTTCTATTTTATCACTACATTTTGGACACATAAAATTATTGTAATATAAATCTTGTAATCCTATATGTATTATATTACTTATTTCGTTTATACAATCACCTATATAATAAGCATCAAAATCTTTAATATATTCATTCATATTTTTATTTATATTTAATTCTAAAACATTTTAAAATTTATTTTTTCAAACTTTTTAACCATTATTACAACTTACCTATTTAATTTAAAATCTGTAAATTTTATATATTTTTTATTATCATAATCCATATTATACGTGATCGTATGTTTAACACTATTATTTCTCATATTTACTACAATATATTTTCTACAATTTAAACATTGAAATACTACACTATACTTATCATCTGTAAATATAGAATCCCATCGATAAAATAATAATGGTATATAATATCCACATGATGGACATGTAAAATCATTAAAATATAAATCTAATAATGTGATAGTTATGATATTTGATTCAATATATGTCATAATATTTAATTTTTATCAAATTTTATTATGTATTGATTTTTGGTTGCTAATTTAATACCAAATTGATAATAATTATCTTCAATTTGTGTTTCATTATAACAACCACATTTAACATAATCTATACATTCTATTATACGTTCGTCAATATCATCACGTTCATAACCTGTAAATAACCATATTATTTTATCGGTAGATTGTAAACGTTTAATACAACTTACAGCATCATCTAAATCCTGATCTAACCATTCACCACCCAAAAGCCATATATTATCTATTACAGAATCAAATTCTTCTATCTTGTTTAATATATTATCTATCTCTTCTTTCCAATCAGTTCCAATTTCAAATGATTGTAATTCAGGATTATGACATCCTTTACAATTTCTATTACAACCACCAACATAAATCTCCAACGTTTTAGTATCTAAACTATACTGTGTTGTTACTATTTTCATATTATAATTCTCACTTCATTCAACCAATGCTAATATTCGATACAATAAATCCATTATATAAAAAAACATACCAAATAATAATATTGTAAATTTATTATTAATTTCAATGTCAACTTTAAAAATATCTATTATAAAATAACATATAAAAAATACACTACCTGTAATAAAATATATTGTAGATATTGTAATATCCATTCAATTCACCTAATAAAACTGCCTATTTGGATAATCTTCTTCTCTACGTTCTTTAATCCAATTTTTAGTATTGGTTAAAAATCCAACAACTCTAGTATATTCATTGATAATATTACCACCACACACCTGACATGCGTCACCTTTTCCAATTGACATATGACCATTTTCACATTCCTGCAAATTATAATTCATAGCCCAATAAACAACACCTTTTGATGCACACAAAGAAATTAATTCTTCGATTTTTTTACAATCAGTAATTTTATTTTCAATGTTAACATGACAAACACTACCACCACTAAAATGTTTATCGAATATACCCTGAAGCTTTATTCTATCTAACATATCAGCTTTTGTTGTAAGTGGTATAAATTGATTTGAATATATTGTATATCCGCTATCATATTTACACAGCACATCTTTCTTAGATAACTTAACGGAGGCTGATTCACCCGGAATTTGTTCACAGTTATGTGGTGTTTTATATCTAATCTGACACATATCATTGGTTACATTAATAATATTAATTATATCTAATCCACATTTAATGCCATCTTCATTTAAAATATTATATCCAAGTATTTCTATACACTCATTAAAACCATTAATACCAACTGTACTATATTGTCTATTGATATCAATAAATCCCATTGAATATAATGGATGATAACCTTTATCTATAGCTTCTTGAACCAATTTTCTTTTAATACTATTAACTCTTGCACATACGATAACATTAGATTTTAATTCATCATTAAACACGTTTATATCATCTTTATATTTAAATGCTAATCTAGGAAGATTAATCGTAACTACTCCCAATGAACCGATTTTAGATGAACCTGCACCAAAAGAGTTAAAATATTCGTTGCTCTTATCGCTTCTTAATCGACAGCACGAACTCAAAATGCTCGTCTTTCCATAAAATATATTTATAAATCCATAATCAACATTAAACATTGCTATAGTTTCTACAAATGATTTATCTAATATATTATTATCATCATCAACACTGAAACATGCTGTAGTCACTGGAAATGTTATTGGTGTTCTACTCATTTCTTCATTCATTATATCTAAATACATTTCTTGAATATGTTTAATAATTTGTTTATCTGGATTAGTTCCATCTGGAAATATATAATCTCCTAACATATCATCTAAAAAGTTATCATCATATACAGATAAATTAATAAATGGACATTGATTACCTCTTGATGGTTGATTTATTGTATATATAAAACTTGTTAACGTCTCTTTAATATATCTCCATACATCTTGTGTATCTACAAATTTAAATCCTGCATCAGACAAATTATTTATCGCTTTTTCTGCATACCAACCAAAGATAATTAAGAAATCTGCTAATCCCGTAGCGCCTAATGTTGAGTTTGCCGCAATAATTGTAAATTGTTCAACTTGACTTTTAAATGAATATAGATGTTTTGGTGCTACACTCTTAATTTTGCTAATCATTGGTAAACCTTTCATAGCAATATCATATGTTGAATAATTAAAACAATAGCTAAGTCTACCTCCAATTCCATGAACATCATTAATATAAATGTCACCATTAATTTGTTTTTCAATAGTTTCATTTGCAATTTCAAGATTATAATACTTCTTTAAACCTTTCCATAACATATAATAACTATTAATTTTAAAAAATGGTTTTGGAAGTTCATGATGATATGATATTACTGTTGAGTCAGCAACATTAGCATTTTCATCTACTGATGAATCTGCTGTCGTTTGTGTCTTAAAGAAGTTTTTACTAAACTTATTCATATCCAACTGTTCACCGATACCGTCAATTTCAAATAATGCTTTTGGATACTTTGCTCTAAGATACATCATTAAATCATCAAATTCTTGTTCATACGTAACTTTTAAATACATTTTTATTCTCCAACAATTTCTTGTAGATTATATAATTTATTCATTCCCATATTAAAGATTAATGGAAATGACTTTGCACCATTATCAATTGCAAATTTAATATACTTCTCATCTATATTGTCGGTTGTTGTGTATTCAAACTTCACATTATGTTTTATTAATGTATCTTTAACAACATCACATCGGGTGCAGTTTTCATTTCCTATTACTATATATTCCATTTATTTATTCTCCATACTAATGATATAATGCTCTTCTCTTCTTAACCAGAATGTCATACTACTACCAATAGTGATTGATAATTTCTCAGCTATTCTAGAATCTATTCTTATATCATTTGTTAAAATACCTATTGCATCAGCATATGATATATCCATACGAATAGCAAAATCTATAGTATTCCAATCTTTATCATATAAAATATCTAATATAGTATCACATGGTGGACTTAACCAATCGGGATTAAAATTTTTCATTTATACTCCTACATATATACATTGATCACTTACTATCTTAATAACATTTTCTAATTCTGTTATAACATCGAAACATTCTTCTTTTCTAATATATTGATCAATATATCTTAATGCTCCGAGTGCAATTTCTCTTCCAGCACCAATAGCATAATAATTGTTTATTACAGGCATTACATGTAAACTATTAGAGATGAAATATATTTTATTATTAAAAATTACTAATATATTAAAATCCCAATCATCATTAGAATGTGAAATCTTATTATCATCAAAAAGATTTATAAGATACATTCTAATATCATTAACTTTTTTGGTTGATGACATTACATTTAAAAAAATGCAATATATATTCTCTATATTCTCTTCGATAAAGTTTGCTATAGCCATTGAACCAGTAACAGATAAAGTTAAATTTTCATATTTACACACCTTATCGACACGTTCTTCAATAACGTTACCCCATACGGTTATATTGTCTGCTCTCATATAATAACTATCATCATTATCTTTTAATACTGCTATACACGTCATAATTTCTCCATATTTTTTAAATTTTATCAGTTATCATACCAAAATACAATTCTAATTTTATCATCATATGTTACATTGTCTGGTAAAAATGAATATATATTAAATACATCACGTTTACGTTCATTCAATACTTCTATCAATCTATCAAAACAATCGCATTTATCTTCCCATTCTAAATAAGTATAGCCTTCTTTTGGAAATACATCTTTATACCATGAATTAGGTTTAATGTTATTCGTATAATATTGATCGATAATAGCATTTGTAACCCATCCACATCTCTCAATAGTTAAATATTTCAATGATGCGTATTTTAACTCTCTTAAATTACAATATGATGGTGTATGTGAATATCCAGAATATTCTAAATAACTATTTTTAGATTCTTTTGATATATTTGATGGCAATCCTCTATTGAATCCAAGAGTTTGATTCCCCCCATCATTACGTACTCCAGATAACATTGTAAACAACTCATAATTTCTATCTGTAAATATACGTTCTATAACATATTCAGTTGTTTTGTTATTTTTATTATAAGGGTTAACTCTCCAATTATCAACATTAACCCAAATGTTTTTACCGTTAATATCTTGTAATGCTTCTATACATACATGTATATCACAACCCATAATTTATCACCTACTTATATATTTCAATTTTTAATTTTTTAATCTCTTCTGCATCTCTAATTGGATATATGTGAGCACTATTTGATATTGTTGTCAATGTTTTACAACCTTTACATATATCACTGTAATAAAGTCCATCTTCATTTTTCTGTTTTGACAATGCAAATATCTGTTTATAAACAAAATTTGATAATGCTTCTAATCCATATGCATTATTTCCCCATGCACTAAGCATATCATTTGAACGGAAGTATGCTGTTGTATGAAGCCAATTATCTCTAATCATGAACTGAACAATTGTAAGGCATGGAGGATTATTAGAATTACAATCAATCTCTGGATGACGTATCATAACAACCGCTCTACGTGTGTTTGGCTCTGCTATTAACATGTTAACACACCATATGATTTGGTTAAAACCCTCACTATCTCCATCACCAACGAATTTACATAATCCTTCTATTGTAGCTCTAGGAACAGGATAATCAAACATACGATTTCCATATGTATATGCGAAATCAGACTCATTTACTGTAAGAAGTTGTTTAGCATATTCATTCATAGCCTTAGAACTTAAATTGTTAAAGCTACTAACCTTTGGTGAGTGATATGGTTTATTTACTATAATCATTACTGGTTCTGGATATTCAATTGTGATTTCTCCATCTTCAGTAATAATTTCATCACCATCTTCAAAAATGGCTCTACACACCTTTGTATGTGCTTCTCCTATTGTGTCTGCTCTAATCTGCATTTAAATTTTCCATAATACTCTTAATGTTTACACTATTATTAAGCATATCAATAAAATACTTTACATTAAAACTATCATCTAATATACATTTATAATCATATTCACTAATATCGTCTGATGTATAAAATGTAATTTCATCTAATTCATCATCTCTATATGTAATACAAATATTAGATATAACATCATGACTATAATATATTAAAGTATAATAATCAGTTTTAAATTCATCCCACTTATATTGTTTATGATAAGCTATTGGTAATTTAATATCAATTTCTTTTACGTTTGTTTCTGTATATACAACTTTCATTTAATTCACCTTATTTAATAACAGTTTTAATTTATTAATAACAGTTTTAGTGTTACAATTAAAATTATTGTTTATAATTTTTTGTATTTCATGATTAAAATATGAATACTTCTTATCTAAAAATTGTAATGTATCTATATCTTTTTTATCAACAATATGTATATCATATTTTTCTATAAATTCAAAATGTGTATAAATTTCATAATTATAATTATTTAAATCATCACATACAAATATCCAATCAGTATCATTCATTGATACTATAATATCTTTATACTTTTCTTTTAATTTATCATTTAAATAATATTTTTGATAAACATTACCTACACCAAAAATTCTATATTTTCCACATGTCATTTTTTATTCCTCAACAACGTTTACTCCATTATTAATTTCTGTATCAGTCCACAAATCATTATTGACTTTATGTCCACTCAAAATAATATATCGTTTCTTAGTATTTATATCTTCAATAACAATAGAATCTAATCCATAAGTCTCATTCCACAATTTATAATCTATGATTTTTACTGTTTTACCTATTAAATTTATCATTTAATCCTCTATTATATCATAAGTTTTCATAAATATATCTGGTTTACAAGGATAAAATTCTCCATTGATTCCTTTAATGATATAATCATCTTCATCTACAATCATATCCCCTTCTAATGTATGAATACATATTACTCCTATATTTTCAATTTCATCATAATATATTTTATCTGCAAAAGTTACAGCAAAATTACAAACTTCATTATGATTATATCCTGTAAATTGAATTGCTTCAATAATAATAGGTTTTTTTCTTGCTTTGATTATCATAATTTCTCTAAATTTTTAATAAATTATATTTAACTACTAATCCGTAAACTATATATGGGATCATCTACATTTAATTTTTTGTTTTTCTTTTTGCCTTTCTTGTATCCCATGTTAAATACAACATCTTCTCTCATTACAAGAGCATGATGTAAGTCAGTTCTACTTATCTGACCATTGCCACAAGCGTTAATCAATTCAGTTAAATTAACATTTGATTTCTTATTAAGTTTGTTCCACTCCTTTTCTGTCATTGTAATCATATATTATTTCTTTCTCCTAAAATATTATTTATTAAAATTTAATTAATTAAATAAAATGTTTTATATATATTTTACTTCATTTAATATTATCCATCACAATAAGATTCCATTGATATAACAACATTCTCAACAGTAGGATCTAATTTATGTATATAATCCAAAACATATTTTTTCATTTTATTACCATCACCATTAAACTCTTTATCAAATAGTAATAATAAATCAACACCAATTATATTTTGAATACCAGCTTCAGGATTACCATCATATTTAATAAACGAATCCTTGAAATAAAAATACATTAATTCTTCAAATGGTATATCAGTAGTATTATTTTTAATTTGTTCTATAACATCACTAATCGTTCCATAATTATTAGTTTCACAAAGTTCTTTTAATTTATCATCATATCCATACTCAGTTATCATATTTAATATAACATCATCATTAATGTTTAAATCATTAACATAACATCCCATTATACAAAATGATGATGAACTACTATTACTAACAAATCCAACTCTAATTTTCATTTTTATACTCCCTTGTTACTGTTATAGAAGGAACTGACTCTAAAACAACTGTTGATATATCCATAAACAAATCAAACTTTTCTTCTTTTGTTAAATTTCTTAAAGTATATTTTAAATTCATATCTTCATTCTCTAATTCTTGTAATTTTGATACACCCACCAATACACATTTTCTACATGTATTAGGTTCATAATCACCAACGACTTCAACATATCTATTACATATATTACATATAAAAGATGATGACGATGAATTACTAACAAATCCATTTCTAATCTTCATAAATTATCCTCTGTCTCTTTATAATTAAACGTATCATATATAGTAGCGATTAATCCTTCTACATCATTTAAATCAAATCTATCAATATCACCATCTTTATCAGGATATATTTCCCAATACGGTTGGCGTAGTTGATTATCATCATAATAAAATCCCAAAGCTTCATATCCATCTAAATAAACAGATATTTTAATCTCTTTATATTTTACTACAAATCTTATTATCGCATTTCCAAATGCAGGAACGATTTTGATACTCCAATAAGATGGAAAATTAATATATGGAATTTTATCTCTCCATTTTAAAGCTTCGTCTATATCAGATGATGCTATATTTACATTCATTTTATACCTCTAAATAAAATATTATAATATATGAAATTACCATTAAAATTATAATAAGTATTAATATAGACATAACAGGATCAATTGTAATTAAGAAACATGCTAATACCATACATAAACATAAGATTGCAAATATAGATAAAAACAACATTGTATGCAAATATATATTTTCACTCATAATATTACACCTTTTCTAATATGGTAATTGTTCTTGTTCTATGATTTGTAGATTGATTAAAACCGATTGTTCCACGTAATTTCCAACCATCTTTCTTAGCCCACATTGGAATACGAGTATCTAACCATACAAGTATACCACCACTTTTAAGTATCTTAGAACATTCACGTATTACTACTTTCTTACGAGGATGTTTACAACCATACTTTTCTGAATCTGTTTTTTCATATGGTGGATCTGCTAAAATTATTTGAACATCACCAACATTAAACAATGATGACAGTTCTTCAGCATTTCCCACAATATCAGGATTAAGTTCGCCATTTATATCAATTGTAATCTCATTTGGTTCTTTTTCTACTACACCACTAAATACATGCAACACTTTATATTGTTCATAATTTGGAAACATTAATCTAATACGTTTTAAATAATTTACTGGATAAGATCCATAATACGTATTTTTATGTTTATAATTTTGACCTCCCAACCAATAACCATAAACAATGTTATTGTGTTCCATTAATGCTGCATATATTCCTTTATTATCATTAAAATAATTAATATCAATTATACTCATAACTCTTCACTTATAATAAATCTAGTTTCAAATCTATCCCGAAGTTTACGTTTTCTACTCAAAGATAAATCTTTACAAAATTTACAATTTCCCATACATAATACTGCATACGGATGATAAATCTTAGGCATTTTTTTTAATACTTTTCTTTTATTATAAAATCGTTTCGTTCTAGATATTTTACACCTTTTTAATAAAATCTTTTTATATTACAATATTTATCAAACATAATGCATATCGAAGATGTAACATTATAATAAATACTATTATAAATACAACTAAAGATGATGCAATGTTATATCGCTCTATAACAAAATTAAACAATTTATTACATTCTACTGTAACACAATCATCATTTTTAAACTTTATATATGAAAATAACATATGAACTATAAATGTTAATATAAAACTTAATATCAATGTTGAAATAATTACTATTATCATAATATTAAAACAATGTTACTTGTTCCTCTCTAACTTTATATTTTTTATACATCTTTGTTATTTCCTTTTGATCAATAATATTTCTATCATTTATCAGTTCTTGTAACATACGAATTTTAAACGTTTGTTGTGTATTACATAAATCATTATAATAATTACCATATACTTCTAATAAAAATTTAGATGATATACACAATCGTATAGCTTCAATTGGAATCCATTCTAATACAAGTTTATCATATTTTGGTTTAAATTTTTTTTTATATTTCCATCCTTGTGCATATGACATAGATATTAATTTCTTATATAATAATGCTCTATAAATATCCATATGAATAACAAACTTATATTTATCAATCTCACTAGATAAATCTTCTCTCATTAATAATAATGCCATCACTTCTTTATCTTTTAAATCGGACATATATCCATATCCTTTTACAATTGATGGTATTGTTTTAAACGGCATTTAAATCAAACTCTGAAAAATTATAATTCTTTTTATATATTCGTTGTATAGATTAGTTAAGTAATTATTATTGATAGAACTCATCTAAATCACTTTCAATTTCAGCTCTACACATATTATAATCACATTTGTTTATAGTATCAACATAAGTAACATTACAATCATCCCACTCCATATTTTCATATAACCATTCTTTAAGCTCATCTTCGTTGCTAATAAAATAATTATATTCATCTATATAATCACATTCATTATTACATTCACCAATAGACACCAAATATTTCATACGTGATTCAGCAATATATTCAGTATCAATTTCCCATATTTCATTATTTTCAAATTTTAAATATAAATACTTGATTACATCATTCATATTATAACCTTTTATATCCAATTAACTTCTCTAAATATTCTCTATCACTTTCGTTAACAATCATTTTATCATTATTAACTTTATACCATTCACAAACATCTCTACTAAACCCCTGTGCTTGTGCTGCACCTCTCCAATCAGCTACACGTTCTTTTAAATACTTTTCTGGAACTTTTATACATTTAAATTTACCATCATTTTCTGGAATAATCCAATGTTGCCAATGATGTTTGTTTCTACTTTGATGATAGAACCAAGCCATATCAAAGTCAATATCACCTGTATCAGTGGCTTTATAATAACCAGTAGAATTTCTACGTTGTTTTTTATCACCATTAGGTTCATAAAAGAACTTCGCATATGGTATAAATTCTGATGGTCTAAACTTAGATAAATCATGTAACAATCCACGAACAGGCATTCCAAAATTACAACATTCTATAAATACATACCATTTATGTTCTAATACATATTTAAAATAACTAAAATACATTTTATATTTAATCATTAATAACTTTACCATCCAATTTAAATTCTGTAATTTTATAATGTGACATGATTTTATTCTCATTATGTTGTTGCCATTTAATTAACTTGTCTATATTATTAGTTCTTTTATCAACTATTATTTTTAATTTATCTTCATAACTTTTCAATAAAGTATTGTATTCTACATTATTAAAATCATTATAAAGATAAATACTATCAAATGTATTCTTTATATAATCATCTACAGATTTACAATAAGATTTATTACATAACATAAACTTATATTCATAACTAATATCTATATCAAATGTGAAATCTATATTAATGTTTGGAAGTAAACACGAATAATCAAAACGATTAATACGAAATGGTTTTTCAACGTTAATATTTTTTATTTTTGAAAATTTACTTATTAAATTTTGTTTTATTTCATTCGTCCATTTATTAAAAATGTTATTTTGTAATTTTTCAATATCACGTTTTATACCATAACATTCCTTATTGTAATCCATAACATAAATACAATCAATATGATTCTTATATTTTTCAACCATATCATTTAAAAAATTAGTCATGTTCACACTCATAAGTAACGTCAGCTATTACTTCTTTAATACTTCTAAAACATTCATAATCAGTTTCATCATAATTAAAATATGGATATTTTACACGACATTTTTCAGCTTTCAACTCACTAAAACACATACGATCTTTCATCCAACTTACTAATTCATCATAATTTTCTACAATACTTTCATAAAAACGTTCATACACAGAATCATTTCCAATTTTCACATAATAATTTGCAAAATGTTCAGCAACAGTTTTTGCTCTTACTTTATATACTTCATCCATTCTATACATTATATAAATATCATTAATCATCTTTATCGTTATCCTTACATTCTAATGTATATCGAAGTGTTCCATAATTTACAAAACGATATTTATCATATATAATATTATCGTTCTCTGGATTTATTATTAATGTAATTATATTATTACAATTATCACATGTTCTATGTATTTCTAATATATTATCATACATATTAAACGTGACAAAATCAACAACCCTTTCTTTACTAACAATAAATATGATAGGTTTTCCACATAATGGACATGTATTATTATTATAATATAAATCTGTTAAACTAATTGATACCATTTAATTCATCTTCTAATATTCTATCGATTCTATCAAAAGTTTTATCTAAATCATCATTAACTATGATATAATTATAATAACATGGATGAATATCAAATTTATTGACATCACGCTTAACACGTTCTTCACCAACACATTTTAATCGTTCATTAAAATCACGTTTAATTCTAATAGTTATAATGTAATAATCATCATCAAACTTATCAACCAATTCATCTAAACCGATTTCATCTATAACATATGTATTATATAAATTAACAGAATCCTTTGTAGCACAATATCTATTGTCTCCAAATTTTGTAAATGCTATCATATCATTTTTATCAATCTTATCAAATTCGTCTTTTGATAAGAAAGTATGTCCATCTTCATCATCATATCGTTTATCACGATCTGTAAATGATTTAATAGATGGAATATTATGATTCTCTTCAATATAATCAACAATAGTTGTTTTTCCACTACCGCTTTCACCAACAAGACAAAAAATAAATGGTTTTTTATTATAATTATCTACATAACTTGATATTGATTTCCAATTGATAATTTTGTTACCAATATTTTTATCGTCAATATAAATATCACCACTAATTTTTCTACAATCTGTTTCATATTTCAATATCATATCAAAATGATTATCATTAAAACAATGAAATTTAACATTGCTATCAATAAGAAATTTGTATGCAACCATTTCTGGTTCACGTGCTCTACATGTATTAATAATAATTATATGACCTTCATCATACCATCTATTAATAGTTTCCTTCGCTCCACGTCTAAGTGTTCCAGCATTCGGAAACGTAGAATTTACTATCGTTTCATCATAATCAATAACGATTATCATTACAAACCAATACCAATAATAATACCAACAACAAAAAATACCATTGTAAATACTGTTGAAAATATATACCATTCATCATTTTGTTTACATACAAATTTAAACCACTTATCATTCATTTTATTTGCTTCATTTATTAATTCATTATAATATTTTTTTGTAATTGTTACAGTTTCTTCTGTCATTTTGATAACCTCTTATTTTTAACACTTAAATATAACATTAATAACCACACAAATCCACTAAACGGTATTGCAGATAAATATAAACCTACACAATAATACATCACGTTTAATATAAATAAACATAATGCTGTTAAACTACATGTCCATATATTTAATATAACTTTATTGATATATACATCTTTTAATTGTGGTATTAACATAAATCCTAATAAAATACCAACTGTAGTTATTATAATATCATACATTTTAAATCTCCACTATAATATATCCATCTTTTGTTATTATCAATTCATCAAAATATTCTATATATATACCACATGATTCACCAAATACTTGAATCATATTTGGATTCTGAATCCTTATCTGTATAACATGTTTAACTTCATTTGTTAAATTTTTTTCTGTTGGATTCCAAGAATCGCCTTTATCATAAAATAAACCAATTAAAGATACTATTTTATTATCTTTAATGTTTATTCTTAAACGTGTTCCATTACAATATTTTTTCATAATAATCTTAAGATTTTCTTAAATGACAATGTTCAAGTTCGATAAGTTCTTCAAATAAATGTTCACTACATATATATGAACATGTTTTGTTGTGTGGATATTCATATGGGAATATACAATATAAACAATTCAAACATATCTCTACATGTGTATTAATACATTTATTGTTATTTATAACTATAGTTCTCCAAGAACCACCTTGTGAATCAAAAGAATACTTTTGAATTTTACCACAATGTTTACATGTTCTATATATTATTTCTCTATGCTCATGAGAATACCATCCATGTAATCCGATTTTACATTTTAACATTTAATCTCACTCTCTCCAATATATTCTTTGTCCTGTAAAATCCTTATATGCTAATTCAATATCACTTGATGGAATATCAATATCTTCTTTTCCATCTATGATCACTTTTCTAACTGTAATTCCACAAAGATATTCAGAATACTCCATCTTGTCTACGATTTCCTTACCATATTTTTCTTCAACTTTTGACCAAATAATATTTTCACCTGTTTTATAATTTATTTATTTATTTGTCATTTAATCTTCGTAATATTCACAAACAGAATGATATTTGTTATTTGATTTTCTATTTAAACAATCTCTAAGACGTTTTGCACACGGATTTAATTTCATATCATACCCACAGCATAATGCTTTACATGATTTCAATCTAACTTCTTTTATTGGATCATAATGTTTGCAATGTTCAATTTCAGTTTTCATAGTTCAATCTTCTTAGTATTTATACATCAATTGATTTTTTATTTGAAATATATACATCTATTCTATTATTATATCCATTTATAAAAATTTTGAATAATTTACAAACATATTTTCACCATCAATTTTGAAAAAGCTTGTCCATTTCTGTTTTAATTTGTTCCAAAATCAGTAGATCTTTAATCTCAATGTATTTTTTGGTCAGTTCTGAGATTTGATCATGTAATCTAACATCATTTTGATTTTTAAAATCAATTTTTCTAAATGGAATATTTGCTATCGGTTTTTCTGAAAATTCTACAATACTGCCTTTAACTATTCCATTATATCTTAACCAATCAAAAACATATTTGCTATTTAAAAATGCCAAAAGATAGTAAATACTTTCTTGTGTTTTTTCTTTTTTGAAGATTGCTGTTACATCTTGAGTTGGAAAAATGCCTTTATTAGCTAATGCAAATCTAAAATAATTTTTGTTTGAAATTCTCTCTTTACAGGGTACAAAAATTCTTTCAACATCTTTACTAAACAACTTAAAATTCCTTAGAAATACCCACTCCCAATAATTTATTTCCCGATTGTATTTGTATCGAGCATTTAACTTACTTTTATATTCTTGCAAATGGTTATAGAAATTGGGGAAATATTCTCTTAATTCATCTTCTGTTTTTATTTCATTAATAAAAATATAATCGGTGATTTCTTTATGATAATAAGGAACAAGATTTTTTGCTTTAACGACTTTTAATAAATGATTTTTTTCTTTTTCGTTTAATGCTAAAGAATTTATTTGAAATGCTTTATCTAAACCACTTACCAAACCATTTCCAATATCACAGAAATCCTTAATTAAATACAGATCTTCTGAATTTTTAATCCTGCATTTTTCTTTAAAATCATTTAGTTCATTGATTACACTCAATGGTGCAAGTATCCATGATTTGTCTTTTTTAAATTGTGGAATCTCTATATATTCTGTATTATCTTGCTTGATCCCACTTTTTAAATTGTTTAAGATATCTTCATTTAATTTTTTCTTTGCAAAATATTTTGAAAGTTTTATTTCCTTTTTAATAGGATTATTTGATTTTATATATTTAAAAATAATTAAAGATACGGTTGTTTTTTCAAACATTGGAGTTTCATTAAAATGATATATCTCTTCAAAATAACCGTTTTCAACCATATAATTACGAAGCATAATAGAATGTGTTGTATTTAGCCAATATTCTGGTGTAATAAAAATTAATTGCCCATTTTCATTTAGTAATTCAATAGCTTTAACTATAAATATCGAAGAATAATCACATAAAGCATTACAATATTCATTCCACAATTTATTTATAATCAATTCGTCTTTTAATTCGTCCTCAAGATTTTTCCACCGAATATAGGGAGGATTTCCAATAATTAAATCAAATTTTTGGAGTATATTTTCTGATATAAAACTCTTATTTCTTACCAGATCTAGATTTTTAATTAGTGATTCATCAATTTCATAAGCAATTATGTTATTATATCTCTTTTCTTTAAGTATATCTAAAAATATTCCCTCTCCACTACAGGGCTCAAGAATCTTAGAATCATCACTTAGATCGGCTAAAGAAACCATAAATCTTGCTACAATTTCTGGAGTCATATATTGGCCATATTTATTCTTACCATTAGCCATAGTTTTTTTGAGTTTGTTTAAATAAATCTCTTTTCTATTGTTATTTTCTCTAATTTTATTGTCAATAATTTCACCATCTATTTCTTCAAAACAATATATTTCATCCATTTTAATCACCAATCATATATACTAAACTTTGTTTGTTTAATATATAAGTATTCTATCAATAATATATATGCTATACTATTATTTAAAGCTATCAACTTATTTTTACGTGTTTCACTTTTATTTATAACTGAATAACCACAAAAAAATTTATGTAATTGTTCTGGAATGTATATAACATCATTAATATTTATATGATGCCCAATAGAATTTTCAAATCTATCATTTAATTCATTATATCCAAAATTTCTTCTACGTCTATTAATATGCTTCATTACTATTCTATGACCATGAACAGAATTTCTATATGCTTTATTCTTATCATGATTATATTGTTTAGTTCCATGTTTTCCATGTCTATAACAAGGATTACCTTTGCCTTTATAATTTATACTCCTCCATTTATTCCAACATTCTATTGAACAAAAATGATTATTCTGTTTCTTTGCTATGGATTGTTGTATTTGGTATTTTTTCCCACATTGAGAACAAGTAATGTCTACTCGTTTTCTTAATGCTATTCCTGCACATTTCTTACTGCAATATTTTTCATATCCAGATCTAGGAGTGAATGATTTATAACATATTTTACATATTTTCGGTGGATGTGATAAGAACTTAATTCGACAATTGTAATGTTTTTTACAAGACATATTACAAAATTCTGGGTTATTTTTTTTATATAAATACAGTGATACAAAAAACTCTTTCCCACAGTATTTACATTTCTTATATACTCCATTAGTATTTCGTCCATACATAACCCCATAGACTACTCTATGTCCATCTACATATTTAGGAATACTCTTTATAATTTTCATATTTCATTACCAAAGCAATCCCACCCAACAGTTTCTTGTCTTGCAAACAATTCTATACGAGGTAAATCTCCACATAATTTTACTATCCTTTCTCTTGTTTCATCTGGTTTTTTGGAATGTCCTTCTAAATGTGATATTATAACAGAATGTATCCCTGCATCTATTCTCTTAGGTTTACCTTTTGTTGCAATAAGACACAATTCTGGGTTTGATCTAGTCCAATTACCCATACCCATAAACAAAGTATCAGATATTTTATTTTGTTTAATCCATGTAAATCCACATGTTTTATATTTAAAACCCCATGATTTTATTGTTTGTAATCCTTCTGCAAGCATTGGCATAGTTACCCATATAAATAAAATACAATTCTCAGAAGATATATTTTGTATTGGTAAATTACAAATATCTTCATGTGTCATTAAATCATATTTATAACACGCACCCCGTTTACCTGCATTTGCTTTATCGTTGTAAGTCCATGCAGGATCGGCGTATATTATATCATACTTATTTGTTATATTAAAAATATCAATAATCATTTTAGTATCTCTTTAACCAACCAAACAAGCTGTATTTCTGGTGTTGAACCAATCGCCAATCTATAATCACATTCAGCTAACAACTCAATGTATTTTAAGTTGTTGTCTTTTAAGTATAAATTACACATATCACATACAACCTGTCGATGATTAAGTGTTCTATCGTATGATAATTTTAATGCTATCTTTTCGTCTTTTTCTTTTAATGCATCATAGATAAGTTTAGATACATTATTATTATACCTAATATCTCCAGATTCTAAATCTACTATCATAGAGCGTATATCTGGATAATGAGCACCAATAAGCTCAGTCATTTCAACATCATGTATCTTAATATTCTCTTTTTTACGAATATAATTTAATCTACTTCTAATTTTATCAATATCTGGCATAGACATATCTATGATACGACATCTAGATTTTAATGGATCAATTATTTTATGAATATTATTACATGTAAATATAAACCTACAAGTTTCTGATGATTCTTCTATAAGATTTCTTAACATATCTTGTGCATCTTTTGTCAATCCATCAGCTTCATCAAAATGAATAATTTTAGGAACATCTGCATTATATGGAATCGTTCTTACAAACTCTTTAACTTTTCGTCTAATAACATCTATACCACGTTCATCAGAAGCATTTAAATACATCATCTCTGAATCTAATATACTTGTAATTAACTTAGCTAATGTCGTCTTACCTGTACCGGGAGATGTTGATGTTAGTATTAAATTAGGCAATTTAAATGGTTTATTTTCAACACATTCTCTTATAAACTTAACATTATCATCAACATTATAAATATACTCATCAAAAGTATTCGGTCTATATTTTTCTATTAATAATTTATCATCATTCATTTTGTTTAGCACTCTCAAAGTAATCATATAAATCATATAATGATATTTCTTCATGACATTCTTTACATCTTATATAATCATAACCAACTTCATAATTCCAAAAATCAAACTCAGAATTACATTTAGGACAACTTAATTTGTGAACATCTATAGAAAAAACATTAATACATTCATCTAATTCAGACATTAATATATTTAATGAATAATAATACTTATCATAAAAATATATTCCATTTCCAGAAATTATAATTGTATAATACATATCTATTTTCTTCTATGTGCATATCTATGTCCATTTGCACATAACAATACACATTTTTTAAGTTCTTTTTTAACTAAAGGATCATTTAAATTGTAACCTTTGGATGATATTGTAAATTTCTTATCTTTAGGAACAAGATGATGAAATTCATAAACATGCAATGTATCTAGTGAAAGTTCCAGTCCACATAAAGCACATCGACCACCTTTATATAATATACATTGAATTTTAGCTAAACGTATTCTTGAACGCTCATATTTATTCTTACAATCTTTACAAGTGTATCTATATCCAGTAGATTTGCTACGATCTTTTCTAAATTCTGTTATATGTTTTGTTTTTCCACAAACTTCACACGTTCTATACAACTCTGTTTTTGTTTGTTTCATATTGAAATTACCTTTAACATATTATTTACGTTCACATCTACCACATACCTGTAATTTAAAATCACTACATTTACTATTAAATGTCATTGTATCTACAGCATTTTTTAATTTATCCCATTTTTTAGTTGCATTAACAATATCACGTTTTTTAATTTCCCATTCTTCATATCTATTAAGTTTTGGATTAAAACATGATGTATGTGTAACATTATATTGATTTTCTGTTACATCATTAAACATTATACTATAAAATGCTAATTCTTGTCGTAACTGTACATCTTTAAATGTATTTCCAGTTTTATATTCAACAATCATAAGTTCATTTTCATCTTTATTAATCCAATCAATACGATCTATATACCCTCGAATTTTAAGATTCTCACTTTGACACCACAATTCATTAGCAAATGGAACAAAATGTTCATAATCTAATGTTGCATATCTCTCATCTTCTTTACATAAAAAATTTAAACACATATGTTTCTCATTCTCAGCAAAGTTTTGTGGTATGGTTTCTTGCCATAAACTCGTTGGTATCTCATCAATATGTTTAAAAAACGTATCGAAATAATCGTGTATTCTAGTACCTAAAACCATTTGATATGTTGGTTTTTGTTTCTCTTTTAATATATACTGTTTAAAGTATTGTATCGGACAAAAATCATAACTAAAAATTTGAGATTTTGTCATATATTCTGGAGAATTTACATCACCATAATCTTTTTGTTCACCATCTATTGTAATTAACATATCATCACACAATTCTAGGAGCTAATATATATTCAATATCAAATAAATCATCATGCCCACTTAAAATTAATGGCATATCATTTCCAAACTTAATATTTACTGTTTCAAAATGCTTCAATCCTGCTGAAATATCATTTATAAACTCGTATGAATATGATGACACAATTTCGTTTACTAAATCATCATTAGTATTCTCTATATCTATTCTCCATTCATACAAATCATTTTCATCACTAACATTAACCAACATACAATCACTAAGCATAGTAAACTTTACACGTTCATTTACATTATTAATACTCTTTATTGCATTATAAAACTGTTTATTATCTAAATTAGCATCAACAGTTGTTGGTATCGTTGGTGGACTTCGTTCATCATTTAAATTTTTAAACAATTTAATATCCAAATGCATATTTCCACATTCAAATGATGCTACTTGTTTTGTCGTTGTAACATATATATTATCTTCTTTACATTTATTTATAAAATCTTTAACTTTTGATAAATATAAATATACTTTATCGATATCGGTAGCATTTAAATTTTTAAAATAATCTACTGTTACAAAACAAACTTTCGATGTATCCAATCCTTCAACATGTAACTGTTCAGAACCTATATCAATCTCACATTCAAATAGGGTTGGATTTAATGCACCAATAAATATTTTAAAATCATTTTTATTTACAGTAAATTCAACCATTTAATTACTTACCTTTTGGTTTAACAAAACTGGTAGATGTTGGTTTAGCTTCTTTAGTCTTTGTAGTTACTTTCTTATCTACTACCTCTTTCGTTTTAGATGTATCTGTCAACTCTACATTAGTATTATCATCTTGTTTGTTATCTTTTTCTACTTTAACAATACCTTCAGACTGTTCTTCACCATATACTACGAAATATGATGAATTTGCAATATTAAAAACGAACCTTGCTACCTCTGTGGTTTTATTCTCAGAACCTACAATTGTTAAGACATTTGTACGTTCATTATAATCATATGATACTGGTGATACAAACTTTATAAGTGTTCTGTTTAAATGTACTTTAATAATAATCATTTTTATTCTCTCCTACTTTAACGTATGTAAACGTATTCAATCATTATTAATACCTTCAAGTTTAACAATAACAACATCTAAATTATGTTCTTTCGCTAATTTAATCATGTTATTAGTTCCACGACTATTTTCATATGGAAATGCTATTAAGTAATTGCCATATTCTGCCATAGACTCATTACGAATTATACCTGCTCCTCTACCATGTTGATTCCACATTGCAGGGAAAGATATTTGTTTTATATCATTATTATATGCATATTGTGCCGCACACAAATCTACACCACGTGCTCCACCTTCTACAATTTCAATGATATTAAACCTTTCTTTTAATTTATTTATCTCAGATGCTATAAATTCATAATTTTTGAAATCACGTGATCCAGAAACTATTAATTTAATATCTTTTTTATCTTCTGTCATATTAATTCCACGTTCTATGATATTCCGCAATATGTTCTATACCATCATATTCTTCTATTTCCCATTCAACATCATCAGGAATTTCTATAATTTTTAGTTTTGCATTTCGTCCATTAGATGCTTCTCCAAGTTCTTTAATAACTTTAATAAGCAATGGATCGGTTCTAATAATGCTATATTCACTAAAATAATTATTATTTAACTCTCTTCTACCATCATCCATATTAAGAACTTTTCCTAGATATTTTGTAGCAATATGTGTGCATAACCCACATTCAACGTCCATATCAGTATCAATACGATAACTATTTATTGTATAATCAGTAATATAAAAATAACATTCTTTCTCAATTAATTCAAAATATCTTTTTATAGCTCTTTTAGATAATCCAAAACCACCATAACAAGTATTTAATACTATTTCCATTATTCCCATATCCTACATTTTTCAAATATTCGATCTCCATAATCCTCTCTACGATCTATAAACCATTCTACATCATCTGGTATCTCTACAACTTTAATATTATTATAATAAGAAGATTTATCACCACAATACTCTACTGCATTTACTAAATCTGGATGACATCTAACATTATTGATGTGATTATAATACATATCATAAATATACTTTCCATCAAAATACAACCCACAATCATCACAATAAAGTAATGTATCTATATCATTATCTTCTGTTACATCTTCTTTTATTAATAATACGCTATTACATTCTACTAAATATTGTAATACATCTGGTGATACTTGAAAATCATTTCTATCTGTCTTTATAACAATTTTTGTCATTTTATAACCTACATATATGCTAAGAGACTGCATTGTCCTTTTAATTCATTTATATCCCATTTCATAACCTTAAATAATGTGTCATACTGATAGATTAATAGTTTATCAGCCATAGTAATTATATCCGGTTTATAACCTTCAGGAAACTTTTCTGCAAATGATACTACATTTGTTGGTGGATTACCTTTTGGTCTAATTCGTTCATTGACGTAAATATATTTAATTTTATCACGTTTAATATTTTCACCACAAAAAGCATTAGCATAGATAGCACCACGAACATGTATCGGTATAGTATCTATATATTCAGATATGTTTTTACTCATACCTTTTGGTATAGCAATTTCTTCTGGTGTATATTTTCCATGTGTAATATCATAATACATCATCTTAACTTGTTCTTTAGCACCATCATATTTACCTAACAAAATCATTTTAAATATATCCTTTTGAAAGTTACGTAATATATTTGGAGTATCACTTCGTTTCGCATTAATACCTTTAAAACATAACTCTGGTTCTAAACGTAAATCAATACCATCTTTATAATATGCTATACCAAAATATCTCTTCTTTGCCGCAGAACCATCACGTGCAGGAAGTGTAACAAGTGTTTGATACAACTCTTCAAATTCTAATTCTAATTGATTAAACTTAGAGTTTCCCCACATCTTATCACACCAATTTGAATTAGTATCATTTATTTTTTGTGCAAGCAATTTTGCTTCTTTAACTCTATCTGAATATGTAGATGTTTTTAACTTAACATATATAGAATCTGTATCGCCTAATATTGGTTTATAATTTAAATTTAATACAAAACTTTCCATGTATTCATTATATTTTCTACCAAAATATGTTACAGATTTACCAACATTTCTATTATATAATCTAAATACTTTAAGTAATAAAACACCATAAATTGAATTAATTAAAAATTTACATACAGTCTGAAGTGTATCATATTTAGCATATTCATTAGAATGCACAGAATATTTATTGCGTTCTTTTTTATAGACAGTTCTCAACTTCCACAAATCTTCTACAATAAGTGGCACGAACCCTCGTTTATCAACTCTAAAACATATATCATCAACTTTACATATTGGAATGTTATTTTCATTCGCATATTGTTCATTGATAAGTGTTTCTGGAGACATATTACATGTTACAATTGCAGTTGGGTACAAAGACATGACATCTAATGCCGCTATACCTTTATGTATACCAATTATAGGAATTAATACTCTCGCACCTTCAATTGATGCTTCGTCTTCATTACCTTTATTTTTATTTGGCAAAACTATATTAAGCTTCTTTGCATATTTAAGTGCATAGAAATCTAATACTTTACTATTCCATAATAAATCATTCCAATTACAGAAGGTCGTTCGTCTAATAGTATCTAAGTAATCAGTAACACCTTTCTTATTATCTATACCAACCATGATATAAACATCTTTTAGGTTATATTTAGAAAATTTATCTAAATTATTTTCCCACATATCACCAATCTTTTCTTCGTGATACATCTTACCTATACCCAATTCAGCTTCACCAACTGCATTGAGTGCATATGATTCTAGCTCTTGTGTAGATAACTTTCTGTGAGCCTTCATTAAATCCAACCATGCACGTCCTAATGGAAAACCAGAGCGTCTATCTGTTTTTTCAATTGGTGATAATTTAGACGTTTTCAATTTTAACCTTTTCATTCTGTTAAAGATGTAAGGATAATCAAACCCACCTTCTTTTTTCCAATTTTGTGTTCCACCATTCCACGCATAAAATATATCAAAATCTAATTTGATTACCAAATCAACAAATGTTCTTAACATCTGCTGTTCTTTTTCACATTCAATATAATTTACATTTATCTCATCTTCATCTAAATCAAAGATACGTTTTTCTATACGTTCAGTGGATGTTGGAGACGTTACTAATATAGTATAATTGTCTGTAAAGTTATCATAAAAAGCTATAGATAGAATCGGTTTATCTGCTTTACTAATATCAGGAAACCCATCACGATCTTCTGTTTCAATATCCAAATAACATATTCTGATTGGTTCTTTTTCAATTGTATCATACGTATCAATTAAATATCTATTTGCATGTAAAACATCACTTTCGTAAGTCTTTTTATATTTCTTCTTTTCAGTAAATAATGTATATTGATTTTCACATTCTATTTTATCTAATGTATCTCCGAAAAGTGACGTATAATTTCCGTCTGGAGAATCAATATAAAAGTATGGTTTATAAGTTACTGTTTTCTCATATCTAGTTTTATCTTCATTTCTACCACGAATTAATATATCTCTATCCAAAGACTCGTAACTTAACATCACCACACCACATACAGAGTTTACGTTTAAACTTTTCAATATAAGTTAACTTTCTAATATTTGTTTTATAATTAGGTATATTATCTTCATTAAACTCAATAGTCCACGTTATTTTAAACATATCGTCAGCATCAGATATTAACGGATCTGTAAAAACATATCTAGATAAACATTCATATTTATTATCAGACAATTGTCATACCCGTCCTAGCACAGAAGAAATCTTTAACCTTTTCATATGTAGGTTCTTCAACTGTTAATCCTGCAAGTGTATGATCATATCTACAACGTTTAATAATAAATGTGCGTTTACCATTCATCATTTTAAGTTCTCCCCAAACATCAACCCAACCCGGAATCTCACCTTGCCATCTAGGATTATACACATCAGGTATAATACCACCAGAATTATCATATGAAGGATATGATCTTCCAGTTATAATTACATTCCAACCAGTCATTCTAAGATTATCTCTAAGTTCAGAATGACGTTTATTAATACGACCATATTCAGTTCTAATCATTTTTCCAGTATTTTTACTACGAACCAAATCTGTCTGTTCTGTAAGCCAGTTATTATATCTAGCCCACAAATTAGTATCAGAATCTATAACTATTGTAGCTTTAATATCTGGATTTGCAATAGCATAATCTTTAAGTGTTGATATAATATTCTCAACTTCATTAAGAATATCATCTGAAGTCATAACTTTCTTCCTTTCTTTCATCATTTCTACTACATCAAAGATATATAATCTATCTTTAACATCATCAGGAAATTTCTCAACAACAGTTCTACTTTCACTCTCAATATCAATAAAGTAGATATCACCCTTTGGTGTTAAACTAAAATGTGTTTTTCCACCATCTTCTTTTGATGCAACACCCAATTTAAATCCTCTAATTGGTGGAAGTTCTTTGGTTGTTTTAAACAACTTATGTAATTCTTCCACTGTCATTGTTGCTTTTTTTGACGCAACGGTTCTTGAACTTGTTAATGCCATTTATCTTAACTCCAAATTTATTCTATAAACATTCCACCAAGCTTGTTAGCAATAGATGCTACATCATCTGTATCTGGATTACGAATCACACCACAAAGTGCAATTGATTTTCCGTAACCACCATATCCATCTTTAACGATTCCAATAACAATTACTTCGTTGCATTCATTAATATCATCAAGATATGATTCTATGTCTGTATTAAATGATACAAATCCACTTACAGCATTAAGACTGTCATCATTACGTAATAGTAAGAATGGAGAACCTTTCTTCGTCTTCGGTTTTCCTGAAACGTCAGCAATAGTAATAATTAAATCCCATTCTTTTTTATCTTCAATATCATTAAGTGGAACTGATTCATCAAAATCATCTGCAAACTGTAATACGAAATCCCATAATTGTGTAGCTGTCATTGAATCAATATTAGTAATACCACCTTTATTTGTAAATATTACTTTATTATTAACATTATTAGTATTAATTTGATATTCAACACCAATCGCAGGATCAATATCACCCACAACTTTACGTAATTTACCATCTATAATAAAATATGCTTCTCTCTGAAAACGTGATTTAAATTCTTTTCCAAGATTGAAGTTTTTCATTGTTCCAGCATTATCAATGAACTCTCTATTATCAATAGGAATGACTACAGGTTTTCCATCTACAAATTCCTGTTCACCTTCTTTATCAAATGAATACTCAATGAATCCTTCTGTTATAGCAACCTGATAATCATTGTTATCTATAAATACTTTCTCAGCATACTTTAAGTTATTACGTCTTAACTTCTCAGCATCATCTTGTTTTTGATTAAATCCAATACAAACACCATCGATCTGTTCATTGGGTTTATTATCACTTGAAGGTTTGTATTTAATGCTTTTTGATACAGCAATATACAACACGTTTTCAATTCTACTATCAGTATATTCAGAAACATCTACATCTTCTAGAAGTTTCTCATATGCCTGTTTAACTCTCTCTGTTGCTACTGCTTCGTCAAGCTCTCTTGCAACCAGTCTTACAACTGTCTTTGTAATTATTTCTTCTTTCATTTTACACCAAATTTGTTGTTCTTGTTATACTATACATTGGTTTTCTGAGTATATATAACTAACTCAAAAAAATCGTAAATAAGTTAAATATACTTTTATTTACATTTTCAATAATAATGAGCGCAATTAATTAACATTCAAAATATTCAAATTCACATATTTTATCATCAAAAACTTCTACATCTTTCATGGTATCAGCATATAAAGATGTCTCATACCATTTATTTAACTTTAATATATATTTATCAATATACATATTATAAAGCTCTCGTTTATTAATATCATCTTTATACTGTTTATATAACTTAATAGTTAAGTTGTTTTTAATTTTTTTGATTGATGTATTAACATTTATACGTTTATCATAAACATTGACACATTTAACAAAATCAATATTTGTAAAGTTATCAATAATATCTTGTTGTATTGTTTTAACATCATTAAATACTTTAGAACCTAATGTAAATACTAAATTTTTTATATGATAAACATAACCATTATCATATTCAAATTGTAAATCTGTGTTATATTCTAAAAATCTATAATTATTACTAATCTCTACAGCTATATCCAAAAGTGTTTCATGTTGTTTATCAACAAGATTACTAAGTTCTGTGTAGTAATCATTTAAATATTCAACAGAATATTTATTTTCACGTTTATAACATTCTTCAAAATAAATATCATATAACTTATCTATTTGTTTAACTATTTCATTGCACATTTATTTAATTCTTTACATAACATTTTAATTACTTGTTCATCATCTTTTTCAATTTTTATATATTGCAATGGATTAATTATATTATCACAATCACTTCCATCATTAATACAAAAACCATTTGTTTTCATAGTATCACAATTATTGGGTTTATAATCTATTCCAGATGAACCAGATATATATTTAACTTGATATTCTACAATATCACGATTGAAATCTGGTGATGTATTGTATATATCTATAATATCATCTATACTCATACCAATCGTGTTCATAAATGCTGTTAATGTAAAACGTGCATTATGTGGTAAATTATCTCCTCGTTGAATAGCTTTTATCAATGCTCTCATACATGGAGGAAAATCTGTAAATCCATCACAATCATACGATTTATTACATATCATATTACTTGAACTTTTAACATTTGGTAATATATTTTTAATAATTTCATTTGGAATACTACCTTTTTGTATTGGTAAATAGTTTAATATCTCATTCTTAACAACATTAAATAAAAATTCATTCATAAAATTAGAATCTATTAATATATTTCCATTTAATATATTCTGATTTATAACTTTTAATCTTTGTTCTTTTATTGGAGACATAACAGATAAATAACATGCTAATGATACATTAAGTATTGGATATTCATAACCAAAATTATTAAATACCAACTCTTTAACAACATCATCTTCTAAAGACATAAGATATATAAACTTATTACGTTCATATTCTATGAATTTAGATTTCAATTTATTGTTATTTATTGATGATATCAATATCTTAACTAATAAAAAAGACATTACTTCAATGAATTTATCATCTGTAATTTTGAAAGTATAGTTTTTATTATTAATATCTTTAATAATTTCTGTTGCATGTGAAAGTATTATTTTATCATTTAGAATATCATTTAAAGTATATCCACTATTTATAATTATATCATCTGCTTCTTTAAGATATGGATAGTTACATAGATATAACTTATGCATACGATTACCTAAACTTCTATAATTTTACTACCCATATAATTGTTTTCAAATGGATAACCATATGGATTATTTACTATACGTGTATCATTGTATAATATATCAGCACAATCATGAGTATGACCACAAGCCCACAATTTAATTTTATGTGTTTCAATATTAAGATATTGTTGTGCTTCTTTACACCAATAAAACTTATTCATATCATATTCATCTTCAGCATCAGTATATCGTAACATCCTTTTAATAGGAATATGATGAGAAATTACAATATCGACATTGGCATTAATATTATTAAAGAATGTCTTATTTTGAAGTGTATAATAATCTTTTGTGACATTAATATAATTGAAATCGTTTAATGCATATATTTGTGGATATATCTTAGTGTTTTCAATAGATTCGACTGATTCATTAAACCACATTGTTCCACCATATATTAAAGTATTATCAACTTCTACACATGTATTCTCAATTAATGATATATGATCTAAATCCATATCCCTAACTTTATTAAATGCATCCATTGGTTTACTATGATATAACTCATGATTTCCAAATACATATAACACTTTAGATTTAACATTGTTATCTAAATATTTAATAATTTTAGAAGTATTTTTATGAGATATAGATGTTAAATCTCCAGCAATTATATGTAAATCACAATCAATATCAATTATTGTTTCATTTAAAATGTTACACGCTTTTTTAACATCATAAAAATCTAAATGTAAATCACTAATTAAATTAATTTTCATAACATACAACTTCCATAATTACTTCATGATCATGGTGATATTCATAATCTGCTGGATTACCACCATTACATGTTAAAGGATGACCTGTTAAAGATAATAGATAAGTCTCATGACTAACTTTTTGTAAACGACCACATTCAGGACATCTAAGAAGTATCATAATCGTTCTACCATTTCAACAAATATATAACCATCTTTTAATACAGATACATCTTTTAATTCATTGATAAGTCTAATATCAAATGGTTCTGTTATTATATGAAAACCATGTGGTGAATCAATACAATCTATAACTTTTATATTATATTTTTCACAGAAACAATATATATTAACCAAATATAAATACTTATCATTATCAACATCTAACATAAAATATTTTTCAGCACGAGCTTCTCCACTCATTAAACATGTTTTCCACAATGAATCTATTCTATAATAATACTTATCTAAATCATCTATAAGTTTATGTCTAAATAATTTATTGGCTTTTTCAAATGAACGTTTATTAACCGTTTTATATATTCTATATGTAAGATTTTCAGTTTTACATATTGAACGTAATACATTTAAATCTGTATCATAATCACGTATAATACGTCTATGTACATGTTTACTACCAATCATATTAGGATTATCCTTTTTACGAGCAATAGCTACAAATACATGACATGTATCTGCAATAGGAATTATTTCTCTATCATTTGATGACATGTTTATTGTTACTTCCATAATTATAAACTTTTAATTTATCTTTATCAAGTTCATTTATAATTTTATCTCTATTATACGTTTTCTTAACTTTATCAATAATACGTCTTTTAGACGATCTAGATTGTTTTGACATATATTTACATTTTATTACTTAATGTTGATACAATAGGTAATGTGATTATCGATGTACAAAATCCTAATAGAGCACCTATATCAACAAGTTTAATATTAACAATACCAAATGCTAACAATGTATCTAACATCCACGAACCATACGGAGATATATCTATAATAAATCCACCAAATGCACCTAATAGTATCATAACAAATATACCAATGATATAACATATCAATACTAATGGTAACATTAATATTCCTAATCCAATTGTTTTTAAAGTCATAATATCACTTATATATGATGTTTAAATATTTATTATTCTCATATTACCATGTAATAACTTACTAAGGAGGTTTAAGTATAATTAATTATATTTAGCATGTAAATTATTAAAAATTGCTAATTTTAATATTCATGGACGTTATTTATTTATGATTTTATAATCGTATCTAAGTAAGTTATGATTTCATTTTTAATTGTATATTTTGAATCAATTTTATATTTAGGTGCATATTTATATAATGATGTTAATGTTACTTTATACTCTTTATTAAATCGTATATCATTCATTATTTTTTCAGATTCTTCGTCAGTAATATATTTATTTACTAAATCAAATGGAACTTTTCCAATTTTTTTAATTAATGCTGTTTCTTGTTCTATTAACGATGTTATATTTATACTTCTTTTTGAATTTACAATTTTTTTAGTGTGAACCGAATATTTACCTATTGTATGATGTTGTGTTTTCTTTCCAGATTCAATCACAACTTTATATTCATCTTCTAATATTTTACATCGTTCATCTATCTTTTGAGATGTTTTTTGAAGTTCTTTTATTGTTTCTCTAATGTTATACGCTGTTTCATATGGATTGTTTTCTGTCATAATTTCACCGATAAATAATTTTAAAATGTGTCGAACAGGATTTGAACCTGTGATCTCTTGCTTATCAGACAAGTGCGTTAACCAAACTACGCTACCAACACTAATAGGCATAACAGGACTCGAACCTGTGACGTATTGATTATAAACCAATCACTCTATCAACTGAGATATATACCTTCAAAAATAATAATCAACATACTTTATAACTTGTTATTATAGGACAATAAACTCCTTTATGTGTTGTTACAATATATTCATTTCCAATTATTAATTCACAATATAACTTCTTATCATTAAAACTCATTGAACCAATGTTAGTTTCTATGCATTTACTATTAAAATCTTTATCTAAAATATTTACTTTATAAATTTTCTCTACATATTTACAATCATTATCACAACATCCACATACAAATAAAAACAACAACAATATTATAATTATAATAATTTGTTTCATAATACTTCCTATAGGATTTGAACTCTAATTAAAAATCCCAATATATATCATCATGTTTAATACATTTATAACTAAATGTAAAATGAGATTTACCATCAATGTCCATTACATAACCATCATTATCCTTTAAATACTTACATCTTTTACCATTAGCAAAACATGTTGTATCACAATTATTTCGCTTTGATAATTCATTATCTACTTCATCAACGAAGTTGTCATATTTTCTTTCTCTCATAATACTCATAATTCCTTATTTGTTGTGCATTCTCTACATAAATATTCCCAAATATCATTTTCAGGATCTATTTGTTTTGCTCTTGCTACACCTTCATATAAATCATCATATGATATAAATTTACCACAAGCACAACATCTTATTTGTTTTTTATTGCTCATTTTTAAATTCACTCTCCAATCTTAAATATAATTCTTTTAATTGTTTTTTTGATAATACCAATTTATAATCTGAATAAAATGTAGTATCATTTATTATTGCACATGGTTGATTATATGTTATAGTATAGTCATCACTATCACATGATTGTAATCTAATCTATTTCATAATGCTCCATATGGGAATTGAACCCATGTCCTCTGATAGAAAGTCAGAGATGATTGACCGCTACACTAATGGAGCTAATAATTTGTTTTAAATAAACTTTGATTTAAGTCTATTTATGATATCTACAGCTTTAACACATTCAATCATTTCAACGCTCGATGAATTTTTTTTATCACATATACGATTGTTGCAAGATTTACCTATAAATATCTCTTGTGTATTCATATCAACTTCAAATGCTACTTTATCTGAACTTATATTGTTAGAGTTACTAAATATATCATCTATAATCTTTCTCATTAAACTCTTCTTCATATTGAGTATAATACTCATCAAGTTGATCTTTTCTGTTGTAAATACCACCAATTAATGTTGAGAATAGTATGCTAATATACTCAAGATCTGACATTCTCCTAACATCATTTACTGAAAATAACCCCTTTTGTCCATCAACATTTTTAATCACCCATTTTTACTATTTTGTGTTCTCCATTTGCCAAAGGTAAAATAAACGCTTTGTGCATTTCGTTGTTGTGCTTCAATATTTTCTCTA
>Ga0307928_10000391_pt1 | contig 33295 bp, 54 predicted proteins | sample AceLakmetagen232_FD_201815 | JGI IMG/M metagenome (GOLD analysis project Ga0307928, IMG submission 201815) | Saline water microbial communities from Ace Lake, Antarctica - #232 | ecosystem: Environmental > Aquatic > Non-marine Saline and Alkaline > Saline | place: Antarctica: Ace Lake... | reverse complement strand
GAGAATCAATAAAGGGTGAGTGTTGGAACTGGTAGACAATAGGGACCTAAAATCCCTTGGCTGATAGCCGTGAGGGTTCGAGTCCCTCCTCACCCACCATTTTTAATAACTTATTATGAAGGAGGAAATTCTAATGGCTAATGAAGTTGAATTTTGTAATAAAAGTTGTTTAGAAGTTATGAAAGAGATCCCAGATAATTATATCGATTCAATTATTACAGATCAAGCATTTTTTCATCAAAAAGAATGTATTAAAAAACTACAACAAGTAGAAGAGATATCTATTATTGATATTCCACAAGGAATAGGAAAACACCATTTAAACTTTTAATTATTTAAAAGGGAGGTATGTAATGCGTTTTTATTATGACAAATCAGGTAAACTGGAAAAGATTTTTAAGAAAGTTATGGATGATAATTATCCTGAATTATCTTTACTTAGATGGGTTTATACTTTTAGGGACTCTGAAAAATTAGATGAAGAAGGATTACCTATTATTGCTTCTGTTAGGAAATTAGTTCCAAGAGATAGAGATATTTTTGATTTTGATATAATGGTTGAAATGGATAAAGAACAATGGGATACTATGGGTAAAAGTAAAAAGTTAAAAGTAGTATTCCATGAACTTAATCATGTAGAAATAGATTGGGATGATGAAGATGAACAAGAACCTGCTGTAGATAAAAATGATAGGATTAAATTCAAACTCAAACCTCATGATATAGTAATTAAAAGATTTATAGAGGAATTAAATAAATATGGTTTATCTGAAGATGAGGAAGCAATCCGAATAATGTTAAATAAAATATACAAAGGTAAGAAGTTAACTGTAGATAAAAAAGAACCAAAGAAAAAGAAGAGTAAGAAAGAAAAAAATGGGAAGGAGAAAAATAAAAAGAAGAGAAGAAAAAAGAATAGAAAGGAGAAGTAAATGGATATGATTGTTTGGACTGTTTTAGCTAAGTCTTGTAACTATTGTAATTGCATGGCAATTGGAACGTTTTATACTGAACCCACAGAAAAAGAAATCGAATCTGTAATTGATAAATGTGATGGATTAGATTGTATTCATACATACATCCAAAAATCAATAATAGGTAAAGAAGCTGTAAATTTGGATACTTCTAAAAAGTAAAAAGGAAAAATTATGATAGATAAAATTGCATTTGATATAGATGGAGTAGTTGCTGATACAATTCCTCAAGTATTAAGACTTACTTATGAAAGAGGGTATACTGTAAAGGATATTAACATCTTCGATATTTCTATAATAGAAGTAGAATCAGAAAGTGAAAGAGAAGAATTAATAACCGAAATACTTGAGGAATTATATATTCATAATTCTAAAGAAATTTTACCTTATGTGGATGCTAAAAAATATATTCCAATGATCAAAGCTTTAGGAATTGATATTACTTTCCTAACAGCAAGGCTACAAAATTATATAGGAGTTACTGAAGAATGGTTAAAGAATTATTTTAAATTTCCTTTTATATTAGTTCACCGCAATTCCTCAGTAAAAACTATGTTCCTAAAACAAAATAAATATAAGTTCCTTGTTGAGGATAGATTGAAAACAGCCAACATAGCAAGTGAATCTGGAATTACTACCTTTCTTATAAACAGAGATTGGAACATGGGGAGACCTACTCATAAAGATGTAATTAGAATAATAACTTTAGAAGAAGTTTTAACATTTGCAAAAAATCATGAATAGCTGAAGAATTGCGATTTCGTGCAAAGGCACTCGAAATACGCTTCAAAACACACGGAACTCGTTGAAATTCGATACAATCGAAGCGTATTTCGAGGCTATTTTTCATGCCCAGTACTCAGTACGAGAATGCCTTTTTTGACTAAAAATCAAAGAAAAAGGATAGAATATGGACTCTTATGAAATGAAAACAAAACTCCTTCATTACTGGAGATTTAAACGTCAATATGATTATTTTGCTACTGAAGCAGGAAAATTTAAATCGGATGTATTAGTTTCTAACGAAAAGGAAATTGTGGAAATAGAGGTAAAAACTACTTTCCAAAATCTAAAAGATGATTTCCTAAAGAAGAAAAAAGGAAGAAAAAAACATGAAATATATTCTGCTCCTTCTGTTTGGTATGCAAAATTCTTACCTAATAAATTTTATTTTGCTATTCCAAAGGAACTTGTTACTAAAACTGTAGGTTATTTATCACAATCCAATTATGGTATTATAGAAGTAAGTAATAGGAAAATAACTAATTCAAAAAAAGTTAGTTATTGTAAAATTATTAAAAAATCATCTATTATATATCCACATTTTAATGAAAAATTACAACATCAAATTATATTAAGAATGGGAAGTGAAATAATAAGATTGAGAATGGAATTAGATAAGGCAATGAGTTATTCATAATAATTAGAAGAAGTAATAAAATGAATCCAGATGGAAGAGAAATTCCGATTGTAGAAGATGATATGGGGGAGGGTTATCAAGAACCTTTCAACGAGAATATGACTCCAGCAGAAATTGCTCTTGAAAAAAAATTATTCCGTATCGAAAGGTCGATGAAGAACCTTACAAAGAAAAAAATTAATAAATTATTTCAAACTGTAGGCATTAATAATCCAGTGTTAAAATATCTAACAGAACATAAATAAATATTTTTAAAAAGGAGAGATTTAATGTCAAGAATTAAAATATTAAGTGAGGAGGATGTAATTTATGCAAATAAATTTGTAACAGTAACTTCTATATTTATTTCTTTATGTGAGGATTTGGATTTACCTATACCAAAAATAGGTTACACAGGTATAAAGGATAAAGATGATATAGTAGATCCTTATGAAGTAAAATTTAATTTAATGGTAAATGGAGATTCTAATCCTTTATATTATGCCAGAAATGTATTAGGAAAATATATAGTATGTCTCGGTACTATAGAAAATTACTCAGATTTGATAGCGGATTTGATAGCTTCCTTTATGGAATGTTGTACTTATGAGGAAGAGTAAATGGTATGGGACATACCTTTGTGGAGGGACTCACTGAGTCTCAACGAAGCAAGAAAAGAAGAGTCACCAGAGTGGCTTCGATGCCTAACAGAAATTAGGAAAGTCCATGAAGAAGAAGATTAGTAAATAATAATTAAGGGGAGGAAATAACTATGTCTTCTGTAGAGAAAGGGTCTTATAAAGATAAAAATGGCACAGAAATAACAGTATTAGGTATCGGCATGGATGTTGATATATCTAAAAAGACTTTTAAATTTAAGGATAAATCTTTTGTTGTTTACAACACTATCAAAGAATTAAAACCTGAAGGATTTGATTACTTTCTTATGTCACAGCACAATTTTAAACTAATATTTACAAAAATATGAAAAATTTAACTAAGCACGAAATAAAAAAAGAGAAACCTTAAATAAATTAGGGTTTCTCTTTTTTTGTTGAGTGAAGAGGGTTAAGCAAGGGAGAGGAACTACCCTCTTCTGGGCGGCATTTTTAATATTTATTAAATATAATATATAGAAGTAAATCACCGCTGGTTGGATCATTAAAACATTTACTTAAACCATATTTTTATAATTAAATTTCTTAAACTGCTGTTTCAACTTAATTGGATTGTCTATAGTTAATCCTGATTTTCTGATTTTTCTCAACTCTTGTTTCATTTCAGATTTTGTTCCCTTCCGTGGTATGAAGTACCAGAAACCTTCCGGTTCCGATTTAAACATTGAAGAAGATAATTTACTTTTTGCTTTAGGGTTAGTAGACTGATCTACACAAAGAAAGATATTATTTCCTTTAACTAAAGGATAAACTTTTAAAACACCTTTAGTAGCTTTTCTATGTTTTATCTTATGAAATTCCCTAATATCAGGTATATCTTCAATAAGAATCTTATCCTTAGTCATTTCTTCAAATATTTCTTCTATTTGTTTAATGTCTTTTATTTTAAATTTACCTTTACCTTTTTGGAGTTTACTAAGAACACCATAACCATGTTTCTTATTACGAATTTTAAGATACCAAAAAGGACCTTGATAAGTAAAACCTAACTTAGATAATTTTTTAGCATCAGGGTCTTTAACACTTGTCCATAAGGAAACAAAGCCATTATATAAAACAGGCTCAAGAGTAATAATATCATCCGGTTTTGATTCGTCTTTAGGTTTTGGAGGTCTTGGTTTAATTTCTTTCTTACCTTGTTTCTTTTTCTTCTTCATCATCATTTCATCTGAAAGTTCTTTAGTCCATTTTTCAATTACATAATCTTTAGGATCAAGAGTAGGATATAGAGAACCATCCCCTATTTTTCTACCTCCTAAAGGTCTAACTCTTACTTTACCATTTTTATTCATCCTTAGTATAGATACAGGAACTGCTTTACCTTTTTTATCAGTAAAGAGATAAGATTTTAATTTTTTAAGAGATACTTTCTTTTGAGTTTTAGTTTTCTTTCCTTTTTTAACTTTAGGTCTGGTAGGTTTATATTTTTCTACATTAAAATCTTCTGGATCAAGTTTCAAAATATGTTTACCTAATTTCTTTTCTCCTTCTTCCCAAAATCTTTCAACTTTAACTCTACCATCTTTATAAACATGCTTAATAAGAAAATGATGTACTTTACCTTTTTTATCAGTAAAGTTATATTTCTCTAATACTTCAAGATCAATTTGTTTCTTCTTTTTCTTCTTTTCTTTTGGAGTATCTATAAGTTTATCCCTATCTTCCCATTTAACAATAGTATAATTTTTAGGATTAAGAGTAGGATTTTGTAAAGATGGATCTCTTTTTTCTCCAGGCCTCCAAATTCTACTTATTCTTATTGTACCTTTTGCAGTTTTTCTTAAAACTGAACCTATAATTCCATTTCCATCTTTATCAACAAAAAGGTATTTCTCCCCTTTCTTAACATCTTTAAAATCTACTACATGTTTAAAAGATTTTCCTTGTTTAATTCTAAATTTAGATTTCTTTTTCTTAGTTTGTTTAGAAAGTATAAGAACTAAACTAATAGGTAAACTTCTTGTAACTCTACTATTTTCAAAATAAACAGTAACTTTATTTGTAGAAGCCTTTGTAATAATTCCTTCCTCACCCTCTGCATATACATTCATATTTCTTAAAAGATTTTTTCCATTCCCTATATCACTTTCACCTTCATTAAATTGTTTTATAAGCTCAACATCATATTTAAGTTTAGTTTTACGTCCTGTATCAACATCCTTAAATTCTACTGTAATAATCTTTTGGCCTACTCTTATTACAGTACCAACTCCATCTGGAGTCTGTACTTCTGTTCCTTTAAGAATTGGAACACCAGATAAAATATTATAATCTCCTGTTTCTAATTCTAAAATATATAACTTATTATCTTTTGCTCCTACTTCCTGAAGGTAAGTAATTAAAGAAGTACCATCTATTTCTTCTGGTAAGTCAACACCTGGAATATCGGGAGTTTTAATTAATCTACCTGTTATGTTAGCGACATGTTGTACTTTAACAGGTTTATAATTAGGATCTTTTCTATTGATTTCAACTTTCTCAGTTACCCATCCATCTAATTGCATATCCCTAACAGCATAATTTCTATTAGGGTCAAAACCTAATTTATAACTAATTTCTTCTACTAATAATTCGTGTGTTGAATAGTTATTCGGATTTATAGGTAATTCATATTTTTTAATAACTTCTCTTAACTCTGTATCATCCATCTTAAATAAATTATCAGCAGTTATTCCATTTACTATTCCTAATATTCTTGAACTTGCAATTAAATCAGTCATATCAGTAATGGAAGGAGGTAACGGAGTTTGTACTGGAGCTTTTTCCATTAACCTTGCATTATTTATTTTTTTAGTTGTTACTCTTGCAAATTTAATAACATCAACTGTTTGATCTGCTATTAAATAATTAATATGAACTGTCTTACCTGATTTTACTTTTTCAGGATCTTCAGGACGGTAAATTCTTGCTATAAACTGTTTAACTTTTCCAGGAGTCCATTCAGAATCACATATTATAATCCTATTAGCCATCTGCAAATTTTTTCCTTCCCGAATACTTTGCACGACGGCAAATATAACTTTAGGAGTTTCAGGGTTATCTATAAACTTTTTAAGATTACCTCCCATACCAGCATCATAATATACTCCTATATTTTTATGTCTGGAATGTTTCCATAAATGTTCAGCACAAAATTTATAGTGTACTCCTACTATTACTTTATTTCCACGCTCTTCTCTTATTTTAAGTAATTCTTTTTTCAATTCTTCTATACTTAAATTTTCAGGATTTTTAATTTTATATTTTTTATGTTTAATATAAGCTATAATTTCATCTTTGTCTTTTGTTTCTATTCCTTCAACACCATAGATACTCTTGTCTATTAAAGCATCAATCTTAGGTAACTTAGCAGAAATTTTATCCTGTTCTGAAAGTTCTATTCCTAATTTTTCTGCATCTCTAATAAAAGGGTCATAATCAGGAGCAGTTACATATTGTTCTAATTTTATGAATTTAGGAAGTACTCTTGCACTAACAACATCTAAATTCTCACCTTGAGCTTTACAAAATTTATCCCATGCAGCTAAATCTTTTGCAGCTTTTTCATTAAGGTTTTTTATTTCATCTTGTAAAGCAGCTCCTGTAAGACCTAAGTTTTTTAAATCTTGAATTTGTTGTGCAGTAGCTCCCTGCATTTCATCCATGTATCCTTCAATAATTTTTCTATATACTCTATTTTGTGTAGAAGTTAATTTAATTATATCATAATGATAATTAACTACTGGTAAAGATGCTCCCCAATCATACTCACGGTACATTAAATAATAAGAACTTTGTCTTAATACTTCTCTAATCCTATCAATAGCATCATCTGGATATCCTATAATTCTACCTTTTTTATCAGTTAAGGCATAGTTAGCAATAAATTCATCTCGTGTTCCTAAAATTCCAGGAGATAGAAAATCTAACTGAGCAGGTAAATCTCCGGCATCTTTTTGTATTAAAGTACCTGTAGCAATTCTTCTATAAGGAGCTTCTCTAAGTTGCATACAAGCTTGATTAGCTTTTGTTTTAGGATTCTTAATAATATGAGCCTCATCTAAAGCAACATACGAAATTTCTAAATCATTAATCAACCAATCACAAACTGGAAAATAAATTCCAGTATCATCTATTTCTCTACCTGTTACTATGAAAGGATAAGAAGTTAAAAAGATAGTATTTAAAGGAGCAGCTAAAGCTTCACTTCTCATTTCATCTGAACCCCAAGAACCTTTAACAAAAGTATTAAGAGTAAAAGGGTTTATTTTAAAATCAGTAAAATGATCTATTGCATTTATATATTGATAAATTAAATTATCAGGCATTACTATTAAAGGTCTTTTTATTTTTTTTGCTTTTAAAAGTTGAGCTATTTCAGAAAGTATAATTAAAGTATTGTGACTAATAAATCCATTACTTAGAAATTCATGTCCATTAGGAACATGAAAGTCATAAACTTTTCTCTCTTTAACTTTAGTTAATTTAACAACTTTAGAAAAAATAAAGTCTGTAGATAAAGTTTTAAATTTTGAAATATAATTTCTAAATTCATTATTATTAATTAAGTTTCTATATTTAGAGGATTTAAAATCATCCACAATTCTACGTAATAAATTAGTTGTTACACTTCCTTTTTCTTTAGTAGCACTACTACTAAAAGCACCTCCAGATTCAGTAAAACATTGATTTACACTTACAAACTTTGTTTGTGTTCTACCTAAAGTATCAGTTACTTTCATTTCTCCAGCATTAGTTAATGATTCACAAACTATACTATAAGCATCTTCTACTAAATGTTTTATATTAGGAATTTCTTCATATTTTCTAAGTACAGAATTTCCACCACGTTGATCTAAATATTTTTGTATTTTATTATTTTTTCTTTTAGAAATAAACCTAATATTATCATAGAAATTTTGTATTTGTTGATAACCAGAAATTAATACTGTAAAAGCTTTTACTTTTCTTTTCTTTTTGGAATTAGAGGCTACTTTATAGCTAAAAGATTTATTAGCTACAATTCCATAATTAAGAAGTAGAACTTGAAGTTGTCTTGATAAAATAGGAGATATTGTACTATAAGTTATTTTTCTTCCTTTATCTTCACAACCACCATCTCCTTCATATAAAGATTTAAGAAAAGTAGTAACCAAGTTTTTGGGAGCTTGTAAAATACACCAAGGAATTACTCTTTGTTTAGAAAGTCCATCTGCCTCTAAATATCTCATAAACTTTCCAAGATTAGATTGACCTATATATAATTTATATACATTTCTATTTTTACAAGGTTCATTAAAAGTAACCGTAGCTTTTGGAAAACAAGTTTCTGCTAAAGATTTAATTTTCTTTAAAAATTTCTTACTTTTTAATTGTATAGAAATATATTTATTATTTTTAGGATTATACCCTTTTGAAATAATCCAACCTAAAAGCCTGGATAATTCTTCAGTAAGTTCTGTTGGACAATCTTTAAATTTCTTAAATTTTGGAGGTTCTTTTCCCCAACAATCTTGATTCTTTTTAAGAGCAACTACATCCCCCTTAACTACATCCCCTACTTTTTTGAAAACTAAATTACCAGTAACAGTATCTAAAGTTAAAATAGGATGAACTAATGTTCCGCCTAATTCAAACCCTAAATCAGTAATTATTTTTCTTGTTTTTTTAATACCACCATAAAAAAGTCTATCTGCTTTTACATATTCATTGTCTCTATTCATTACAATGTCTTTAGCTGGAAAAATTCTTTCAATATTATCCCTTTTAAAATCTAAGTCTTTGAAAAGATCTCCTATTTTTACTAACCCTTTATCTTTAATAAAAATCAATGTGGGAGAAACGCAGCACTTTCCTCCACCGGTACTAATGTCCAGGATAGCAGTCTCTCCTGCATGTTGTAGCCTTGCAATAGATTCAGCTTGATGAGGAAAGAAAGTATCAAGTTTACTTATTGAAGGAACACCTCCTACATCATCTTTAGTAGCATTATCAAATTCTTCTCTTCTCCTATTTACTTCAGCTTTGATAACAGAATAATTTTTTATATTACGAATTATTGCTTGTAATGTTCCTTCTATTCTAAAATAGTCATAAGGATTTATTTCACTTTTAACGCCTTTATTATATAAAGTAGGATAATAACCTTTTTTGGTGTCATCTAAATAATCAAGTATTTCAAACAGATCCTTTTCCGGTATTCCATCTTCACCTTCAGGAGCAGCCATAGGAATTGAATAATATTTAGATGTTAGTTCTGCTATATTAGCTGGTATACCTTCAGGATGTTTAATAGCAAAACAAGATGAAGGGTTTCTTGTTCCTACAACTATTAAACCTAAAGTTTTTTCAAGGAGTGTTACTTTATTTTCTTCTGTAACTTTAGTAGCTCCCGAAATACTATAATTAACAAGTTCTCCATCTGTATTAGTACAAAACATATAACCTATTTTTGTATCCATCATGATGAAGGTATTAACAGGGAGTCTTGTTTGACCTTCAGTTAAAGCAGCATAAAATCTTTTTCTTTGGTCTAAACCTTTTTCTGGAATATAAAAAAGTTCACCATTATTTAATTTAACTACTCCATTTAATTTTGAACGTCTAATAGGATAAGCAGCGTCAAATACTACTGGAACTCTTTTAGTATTCCAAACACTTTTAGCAATATTACGAGCTACTATATTCCAGGATTCTTTAGGTATTACATCTTTGAGGAATTTTAAATCGGTAGGAGTTAGAACCATCTGAATTACAAATTGAATATTCCGAAAAGCTCCATCTGGTACTACATATACTAATCTATAATTAGATGTAGCATGTACAATAAAACCTTGACCTTGATTTTTAGTAGAATTAGTATTCCATCTTGTGTCTTCATTTTTAGGAAGACCCGCCCACCCTTTAAATTCTTTAATCCAGGCATCAGATATATCAATATTAGATACTATTTTAATAGGAGTATTTCCATCTTTAAAAATACCACTACATATATAATTATTATTTTCTTCAGCAACTTTAAATTTATTAATACCTATTAAAGAGCTAAGAAAAGTTTTATAAGTTCTTGTATCAACAAATACTTTCTCTATTTCTTTCTTAAATTTAAGAAAGTCTTTGTTTAATTTATCGGCAAGCTCGTTGGCATTAACAGCACCCTTAAAATAAATTCCTTCAGTTGTCATCGGTAAATTCCTTTTTTTATTAACCATAAGTAATTGCAGGATTCTCAGCTTCCTCTTCCTCTTCATCTTCTTCATCTTCTAATTTTAAATAGATTTCTGGATCAAGATATTTAGTAGGATCTTTAACAGCATCTAACCATGCTAAAGCTGGTTTTATTTTTCGTTCTTTTGAAATTTCAATCAAAGCTTTAACCAAATGTAATTGAAATAAAGGAGTATCAAGATCATGAATAGTATCAATAGAATAATAATAAAATATTTCTCCTATTGGCATCTTTTTTATAAGTTCTACCAATTCACCTAATGCTACTTCTTCTTCATCTGATAATTTTTCATCAAAGTTTACAGGAAAACGTCCTGGTGCTGGAACATTACCTTTGTTATCTTCTTTTTCTATTAAAACTCCTGTAAGTAAATGTTTTCCTGCAGATATATCTTTATCCTGTATAATTTCTTTTTTAACATATTTTCCAAGATCTTTAATTACTTGATCAACATCTTTCATCTCTTCTGAATCTTTGTTTAAAGTAATCCTGATTTGTTCAGGAGTAAATCTAAGTCGCTTAGTAATAACTATCCTTTGTTTTTTCTTTCTTTCATCTTTAACATAGAATTTTTGTTCATTCATAATAGTATAAACGAATAAATTTTTATCTTTCTTTAACCCTTTAGTTCTAAGTAAATCCGGAAGGTCAACGTCATTGTCTTTTATAAGATTAAAAATAGTTTCAGTTACAATAGTGTACCTTCCTTGTTTATAATAGATATCAATAAATTTTTCTTTAAGAACTTTTCCACCTTTTAAAACATTCCAATTATTTAACTTCCTGGCAAGAATTCCTATTTTTAGAGATAATTGTTTACTTGCATTTCTAACACGTGTTCCCATTATATCCAAGTGTTGTTTACTTGCAGCGGTATCCTCATCAGTAAAAGGTTTAATGTTATGTTTAACACATGACTTTTCAAAAATAGTCATAGCAACATACCAAGCACCTAAATTAGAATTACCATAACGTTCCTCATTTTTCTTACCACTTTCTCTTGCTCTCTTACCGTAAGTCTCCATTGTTTTTACCCAATGATCTTCACCCTTCTTGGTAAGATTGGTAGGTTTGTTCCTTTTATTAGGTGGATGTGTATCTTTATCTATCTTAGATTTTTTCTTAGCACCCACAATTAAATCAGCTACTAATTCTGAGGTTGTCATTATTTATTCTCCTTAAACAGAAAGGATTTCTTTTATAATCTTTTTTAATTTTTTATGTTTACGTGCTAAAACTTTTTTGGGATCAACATCTTGCATTTTCTTTGTTATTTTCAATTCAGCATTATTATAAGAATTAATTTTTCTAATTCTTAATTCTCCCCATTTTTTAAGTAAAGAATTTAATTGATTATCAACTGCTTTATCCAAAGTAAGTTCAATAGTATTATCAATTAATTTTTTAGGACCAGAACTGGATTTACCTTCTAACAATTTACTTGCTTTTACTTTAACATATTTCATTTTATTTCTCCTATTATATTTTGCCTTCATATCCAATAGCAATTTCATCAATAATTTCTTCAGCCTCATCAGCATGTTTCTTGTTCACCAAAATGAGTATGCCTTTTGGGGTCTTGATCCTGAAGTGTACAATAGGACTCAAAGCAAAGTCAATATCTTTTTTTCTGAAAATACTTTCAAGAGGTTTCCTAAGATCCACCAAAGGTTTCTTTGAAGTTTTAACCAGCTTTGCAACTTGTTTAATTATATCTTCACTTCCTTCTAATAATTTACTTGCTTTAACTTTAACATATTTCATAATACTACTCCTTTATTTTTTATCATAGTGATAAAATATATAATTAGGAAATATAGAAGCATGTCCTCCTATGTATACATCTTTTTTTGAAAGAGGTTTTTTCAAAATACCTAAATTATTAACAGCTTTAGCAACAGCTTTAGTAACTACCTTCTCTAAAACTGCTCTAATAGAATTGGTACTTTCTAATTCTATCCTAATGTCTTGATCAATAAAATTTGAATCTGAATTATCCATTATTAATAACTTTGTATCAATAGTGAATGATGGAATTTTTATTTTTACTTTCTTCCTTTTAGTCTTAAATTTTGAAATAATTTTAACATATTCCATTTTATTATCCTTTTGATTTAAAGTTTGCTTGTTCCAGAATAGAGTCAATCATTCTTTCTTTATTAAGATTAGGTATATCTATATCAAACATTCTTTCAAGTTTTTTAATAATCTTTTCTACATCTTTTTCTACTGTATCTCTTACTTCTTGGAGGTTTGCAATATCTTTTTGGTATGATATAGAATTTATTTTTACATATTTCATTTTTTTTATACCCTTTCTTCAAGTATTTTTATTACTTCTTCTAATACAAATTGACTCTTATAAGGCATTTTACTTTTTATTTTTCTTGCTTCGTTATTAATTTTTTTAGTTATCTCATCAGCTAAATCATTTGCCAGTTCTTTAAATTCTGGATATCTATCTAAAGATGTATTACTTGTTTTTATTTTAATATATTTCATTTTATACTCCTAAGTATTTTTTATACCAAAGTCCATCTTTTTACTTAATCTTTTTATATTCTTTTCCATGTAAACAACGAAGAACACAATTTTCCTTACAATATTTTAATCGTTCTTTTTTTGGGTTGTTTGAATCTATAAATAACTCATTAATAATACAATCACTTACTGGCAAATCTTTTTCAGTTAAAGGTTTTTTCCCTCTTACTTTTATATATTTCATCTTATACTCCTAAGTATTGGTTTTGATTATTTTTAATAAACTTTTTTTAGTATCTATTAAAGAACTTTCACAATTTTTACCAAAACGTCTGAACATATCTTCAAATTGTTTATCAACCTTTTTTTGTTTTTTACTATTTAAACGAACAGACATATTTCCTTTTGTTCTCTTAATATTTTTACCTAAATCTTTAATTATACCATCTAAAAAAGGGACAATAATATTAGTATAAATAGCTTCAGATAAAGATTCAATATCAAGAGATTCTTCCAATTGGTTTAGAACTAAATCTTTTTCTCTAATAAGATTTGTTAGAGAATAAAAAGAACTTTGAGAAGGTCTTGCTCTACACAAACCTTCTGCTATAGGAATAATATTCTCCAACATTTCAAGAGTGCATTCAAGTTTCTCTTTATTAGAAGTAGTACCTTCATAAGAAACTTTAGCCTTACTGAGTAGCTCATCTGATGAAAAATAGCGTCCAGAAGAAGTTTTTACTTCCTTAACTTTTTTTCCATCTACTACCTTAAATAATGGATAAGGTTTTTTCATAAATTATTCCTCATTAGAAATTTCTTGATCTTCAACCACTTCATCTATCTCAGAAGGAACAGCCTGGTCAATAAGATCTTCTACAATAGTATCCAGAACATTACCAGCTTTCATATAAAGACTTTTAAAATTCTTAACCTTAGAAAGTATCTCTTTAGGTAATTCGCTATTATCCAGAGACTCCATTGCTTCTTCAATTTCCGGTTGAATATCATCTAAAGTTTCTACTATGTTAGAAAATTCATCAATACTATTATCCAACGGGGTAATCTCTTCGTTGGCACGCATTTCCTTCTCCTTGGCTTTCTTAGCCTTCCTATAATCTTTAATACTAACTTTAAAATGTTTCATAATAACTCTCCTTTTTAAAAAATTTACTTATTGAATAACCTTTAGTTTATAAAATTTACTTGTTGAATAATGCACCATAATCAAAGTCTACATTCCCTTTTGGGTTGTAGCACTTCTTCAAAAAATCTACTACATCAGTTTCTTCACCCTTACCAGGATAAACTTTAACAATAGAACCTGAAGGTACATCAATCTTACCTCCACCTACACTTACAGAAACATTTTCTTTACTTAATCCTGTTACTTTTCCTTTTTCAATAATTGGTTTACTATTTTTAATATAGTAAACATCTACTTCACTACCTACATCGTACTTAGGATTAAATGTGGTCATATCAAAAGCTGCCGAGATGCCAATATTTGCAGATAAAGAAATAGCATCCATAACTTCATCCAAGTCATCATCATTTTGTCTTACATAAAAATCCTCTTCACCTATTTTTTCTTTTTCCCAAACAGTACCCATTTCCTCATTAAGATAAGAGTTAGCATTAAGCTTAACAAAAGTGGAAGTTTCTACTTTCGCACAAATTTTGGGACTTCTATGTGCTATTACTGTAGCATAGAAAAGCTTATCATCTCCATGATAACGCCTTAAACTTCTATTAACTGGAATTAAAGCATAATCAAAAGAAGAGTAAATAAATTCTCTAATTTTGTTAAGATCCAATTCCTCAGAACTTGCTACAATAAATTTAATATTGTCCTTATCTAACTTCTGATATGAAGTTATTCCAATTCCCAATGTTGCATCCTGCTTTTTACTTTTACTATAGTTATTGGCTACTCTGTTCATGTCAAAATCCATTTCTTAATACCTCCGTTTAAAAGTTTAATAATCAATATCTAAAGCATCTAGGGTTCTTTCTAATCTAATATAACCTACTGATTGAGTATCAATTATAATACCTATTTCTTCATTATTACCTACCATTTCTGTTAATTCCTTTTTTGAAAAATCTGATCCAATTAATTGTAAATCTTGTGCATTATAATAACGTGGTTTAGTATATCCTAACTTTGTTGCATGTAACTTAAACTTAACTTTGGATTTTTTATAAGATGATACTTTAATGTATTTCATTTTACTCTCCTTTTACTTTATCCCAAAATTGTTTTAACTCAACTTTACTTTGAGGAATAGTATTATCAAACCTTCTTTCTTTAGTCAATGCATTTTTTATAGGATAAACTTTTATCACCTTAACTCGTTTAAGATACTGTTTACTAATGTGAAATTCATTACCAAATCCACGACTTACCTGGTTGTAACTATTTTTTGGAAGTTGCGACAAATCAATCAATGCAGCAAATTTTCTACCATCTTGTTTGTAGTAATCAGTCCAGTATTCTAAATCAGATGTAACCATTAACTCACCTGCATTCATTTTACCTGAACCTAATGAAGACATATCTCGTGGACCTTTTAATAAATCAATCTTAAACTTTGGATCACTTGTAACATGCCAATATTGACCTCTTTTTATTTCAACAGTAAAAGCTTTAGAATATTCTTCAAATGAATCATACTTCTCCATCTCATCAGCTAATGGTTTTAAACTTGGTTTTATATTTGTTTTCAATGCAAGAATTTCTTTTTTATTTATTTTAACATATTTCATTTTCTTACCTAATTAACCAAGGTGCTCTTTGTAAAGCTAATTGGTTAATACCACTAACTCCATATCTTCTACTTACAGTTGGAGTACTTACTCCTAACCAGAAATTCTGCATACCTCTTAAATAATGTTTTTTCTGCATAGTAAATTGTTCATCTAAATAAGACTTCCATCTTTCCATCTGTTCTGAAATTCCACCAGTACGGTCAACTGTTAAACTAACAGCTTGTCCAGAGTAATCAAAACTTTCATCTACTTGTGCAAGGAACTGTGAAGATAACAACCACCATCCTGCAGACATTAATAAAGGAGTAACAAAAGTAGGATTACTTTTAATAAAATTAAAGTCCCAATCAGTATATTGAACAAGTAAATTAAGATATGATAATCCATGATGTAAAGAATAAATTAAATCAGAATCCCTGTAACCTAAATATAAATCAAGAGGCTTCAAAATTTTATCAACTAACAATCTCAAATCAGAAGTTAAAGACATCATATATAAATTAGCACTATACAATTTTACAAATAAAGAATTTTGTACAGTAGTAGTAAAAGTCCAAATACCTGAATATTCATGACCAGCAGTAGTAATGTTTGCTGGAATTAATACACTATAAATATAAACACCTTCATAAACTCCTTCCTGATAAGGAATTCCAGAAAAAATAACTACATCATTTATGTCATATAAGTTAAACGATATATTAGAAACATCTGATTCTAAGGGAGTTGATAAAACAACAGGTAAATTAAATAAAGTAATTTTCTGTTGTTCCTTATAATTTGATTCTGTAAAATTAGGAAGTGCTACATCAAAATATTCCATATGTTTATAAGTAACATCTGAATCTGATAACATTTCCCATTCAACTGTCCATTTAGAATCAGGAGTTGAAACTATAGCACTTTTAGGAACAACAAAACTGGCATTATATATATTACTAACAAGATCAAGAGTACCTACTCCAAAAGCAACTATATCTTGATTTATATCTTTAACAACATAATTAGGGTAAATAGTTGGATCACTCGGAGTAATTGGTAAATCGTTATCATCCAAAAAAGTAGCAGTAATTGGAATCGTCGATCCAACATAAACGGTTCTATCAATCATGATTTATTATCCTATTTTAATTTAGGAAGAATAGTAGAAGTAATTTTTCTTTCAAGAGTTAATAAATTTTTAAGGTTGTGAGCAAGATTTTCCTTACCTAATTCTTCTGCTGCTTCTATGGCAGAAAGTATTATTCCACTATTATCATATGCTCTATTTTTTAAGGTATCTAAATATTTTTTTAGATTACTTTCATCATCGGCTTTCATTTTTACTTTTACATATTTCATTTTATTTCTCCGTTAGGTTAGATCTTTTTCTGGATCAAGTTCTGAAACTGATTCTCTTTCAAGCTCTTTCTCTTCTTCCTCTTTTTCTTTGTCTTCTTGTCTTAGCTTCTTAGTTACATCAAAAAATACTGGATTATCTGTAATAAATTTATTGTATTCCTTATTACTCATGTCTTTTATATCTTCATATGATATTTCTTCTGGATCTTCCCAAACTTCTTTCTTTCTTGCCTTTTTTCTTTTTTCTGCCTTTGCTTTTTTCTTTTCTTCCTTTGTTTTCTTTTTTTGTTTCTCTTCATACCTTTCATGTTCTTCTTCTGTCATTTCCGGTTCATCTTTAGGAACAGCTGGAGTAATTTTAAACTTTACTACTATGGATTTTTCTTTATCTTTAATATCTATAAATTGAATTTGATTCTCAGTTTCAGTAATATGTAACTCTTTTTGTAATTTTTTTCTTTTTTCATATTCTTTTTTCTTATTATATTTTTCCCTCTCCTCTAAAAATTTAATTCTTTTTTGTTTTTTAGTTAATTTCTTTTTAGGAGTTTCATCAACCTCTAAGGGTTTAGTTCTTTTTTTCAGTTTACTTTTTTTCTCAGCATTAAATTCTTCTAAAATAAATTCGGAAATAATAGAGGCTTCAGTTTTTTTCTTTTGTTTTTTAGTCCTGGCAAATCTTGGTTTACGTTTATCCATTAATACAGCAATATCCATCATTAAGTCTTTACTAAGTTGATCTACACACCCAGGATCTTTACTTAAATACTTTTTATCTGCTAAACAATCTTTATAATCTTCTCTTTCAAGAATCTTAGCTTTAGGAATTGTAATTACAATTTCAGAATTTGCTTTATCAAAATTTACTTCTTTTGGTTGAGTTATTAAATTAAAATAAGATGGTCCACCTTTTGCAACTCTCTTTTTATTGTTGTCTAATAACTTTTCAACTCTTTTTTTATCTAATTTAATTTCTCTACCATCTTTAGGAGAAATTATTTTAACAGGCCAAATTCCAATATTGTTTCTAACAAAGTAATAGTTTAAAGCATTTTCTGCACTATCTCTTCCTATTATAGGTTTACCTTTAATTTTAGAAGGATTAGTAGGTTGAACTACATCAACTGATAAAAATACTTTTGTTCTTTGTTTTTTAAGATTTTTTAAAACATCTTTTCTGGATTGAGTTCTTCCAACTTCTTTTACAGTTTGCAGATTTTTCATTATTTGAGTTAAAATAACAAAAGTTTCAGGAACTGTTCCACCACCAGCTTTAGGTAAATTTTTATATTCTAAAACAGAAGCAAATTTAATTCCTGGACCTCTATCATCCATAATGAAGTTAACAGAATCAGGATTATATTTTTTATTAGTAGGTTCCCACTTTGCCTCTGGATGTATTGTTTGAAACTCTTTCAAACCTCTTCTTATAGTATCTTCTACTAAATCTCTTATAGTAAAATATTCACCATGACGCTTACTATGTTTACTATTCTCCAGTTTTTTGGCTGCTGCTTTGCCACGTTCTTTTCTTGCCATGTTCAAAAGGTCTTCTTTTGTATTAAGTTCCCATAAAACATTCCAAGATGAACGTATTACACTATTAAGAACTTTAAGCCTCTTATTTAAAAAAGCTTTATTTCTATTAAGAGCTTGTTTTATTTCTTCTAATATACTTTTTGCATCTTTATTATTCTTATAGGGACTTAGTGATTTTTCTGTTTCATCAAATAAGGTTTCAAAGTCATTAATTATATCTCTTTGTTTTTTAATAGGATTATAATTTTTAGTAATATAATTAGCAATAGTTCCTTTTTTGATTTTTACTGGTCCAGCACCTATAAAAGATTTACGTAGACCAACCCATAAATTAATTATTTCATCTGATCTATTATTTAGATTTTCTAATTTTGTTTTAGCTTCTTCTATTTCTTTATGAACTTTCCTTTTATTTTTTTTAGAACCTTTTAGACTTGTAATAATAGAAGAAGTAATTATATCCGGTATTTTAATTAACATATGATAATCCTTTATATAACAAACGTATAATAATCTGAAATTTTATTATAATAACCTACCAATAATTTATTAGGAATCATTAAATGCTTTTCAAAATCTCTAACTATTCTGGATTGAGTTTTTCTGTCGATTATATTTTCATAAGGAGCATTAGTCTCTAAAGATACTACTCTCCATAATTTATTCCATCTTGTATCTAAAAATAAATCTGTAGTTAGACAATCTCCTACTGCATCATCAAAATAAACTGATTGAGGACTTGTAATATCATTAACTATATTCATGTCCCCTGTTAAGGTAGTTTCTATATTAGGAAAGTTGGAAGAAATAAGATAACTATCTGAAACATTAAATACTAAAAATATACAATACATTCCAGCAGCTTTATTACTACCATCTGTCATAGAAAATTTAATAGTAACTTCTTCCCCTTTTGAATCCTCTAATAAATCTTCTGTTAAAGTAACATTATCTAATTTAACAGACCACTCTTCTGGTTCTTCATCCCATCTTATAGCAACATCTGTTACATTAGTAAAATAAGTTGGTATAGTAATAGTCCAGGTTATATCTCCAGATACATTAGAAGGTCTAAATACATAAGGTTTACTTTTTTCTAATCTAACCCCCGCAGTTGTATTATGAGCTAAAGTAGGATCTAAAACAATACTAAAAGTTCCTGTTCTTTCATAACCTCCAACAAAACCTGTATCAAGACAAATAGGACAACTATCTCCATCAGGAACTAATTGTGGTACATTTAACAAAAAATCAGACAGGACTATAGCCTTGTCTTCAGCAGTTCTTTCAACATCTACTTCCAATCTATCATATCTACACGTACAAGGTCTACCATTTTTTAACTTATGGTAATAACAACAATAAACAGAATGCATTGCAAACGCACTATTTTCTTCTTTTGCCACCCCTTTTAAAATTCTTTCTGCTCTAACAGAAACTTCTGGAATTAAGTGTTTATTTCTGGGATCTCTATTAACAGGAAATCCTGGTACAAAATTTCCTACAGCAGTTGAAATTGCCATTTATCTTCCTTTAACTTTTTTACTACGAACCATTTTTACCTTATTTTTATTAAGCCAAGCAACAGCTTTATTTTCATTAGAGAATTTTCTATGTTTAATATTATGTAAAATTTTATTTGAACCTATACCTGCAACATAAATAGGTTTATCCTCTGTTCCTTGTTCGCTTATACTTGCAGTATAATCACCAATAGTATCTTTACCACTTTTAACTAACATTCTCCAAATTAGTTTTGGAGCTTTTTCTTTTTTAGCCGATCTAATTGGAATTGTAATAGTTTTCATTTTTTGTCTCCTATTATATATAATCAAAATCTTAAAAAACGATTTTGTTAAAATCAAAATTTAATTTACTTCCTTTTCGGCCTACCTGGTTTTCTTTTTCTACCTGGTTTCTTTTTCTTTTTCGGCCAGCCTCTAAATTTAACTTTACGACCAGATTTAGTCTTACCACTTTTCCAAGCTCTTTTCATAGCTTTGGAAATTGCTAATTTGTGAGCCGGGGACTTTTTCTTTCCCTTAAGTTTCTTAGCTCCTTTTTTAGCAGCTTTGGATCTTTTGGCATCAACTGCACGTTTTCTGCCAGTCTTCTTATCTATAACTTTTTTAGCCATGATAACAAACCTCCATTAGTTAAAATTTAATTATAAGAATATCCGTCAATTTTTTGTAACAATTTACAACAGTTTAATAGTATACTTCCATCCATAACCATTATTTTTTCTTTCTACTACTTTTTTTCTTACTCTTCCTTTTACTCTTTTTCTTCAAACCTACTGTTCTACCTCCAGGAGCTAATCTACCTTTAAATTTACCTGCTTTCCAGGCTTTCTTTAATCCTGAAGAAATACGTTTACGATGGATAGGAGACAATGTTCTTCCCCTTAAACTTCTGGAAATAGATGTTCTATGAGCACTTGTTAAAGGTTTTCTTTTCTTACCTTTTAAAGAGGAACTAATTTTCTTTCTGGTTGCTCTGGAAACTTTTCTTTTTGCCGGAGCTTTCTTCTTTTTTGCCATCTCTAACCTCCAATTATATTAGTTTAGCGTCCCCAACCACCACTTTTTTTAGCAGCTTTTTTCATTCTTATAGATTTACGTTTACGTTTAGCATCCATAGGTTTCTTAGCTAACTGTTTACGTCTTTTCTTAATTTTTCTTTTATTCTTTTTATAAGCCATTCTTCCTTTTTTTCTTTTTGCAGCACTTGTTCTAAAAGCCATAAGAGTACCTCCTATTTTTTAATAATAAATTTTAAGTCTTTAACTGTTTTGTTTTTTCTTAAATCCTTTTTAATTTCAGATATTACTTTTTTTCCTAAAGGACTATACATTATTTTAATTAAAGAATTATCTAATAAAGAAATTGCATTTTTTAATTTATCTCCTAAATCACCCTCAAAAAAATCTGATGTATTAAAATAGTACTTAACATCTCCAGTATCAGATTTTAATTTAATTTTTTTGTTAGGAATTTTAATATATTTCATAAATTTCTCCTTAACTATCACTTCCAACAACTAACAATCTTATGTAAGTAGAAGCTTCTGTTCCTTCTATTTTAACTTTTCCGTAAGCTCCGCCAAACATTTGAAAAATATCTTTTACTTGAAAGGTTACTGCTCCTTCAGAAGAGTCTGCTTGATATAAAGTAATATCTACTTCTTTATTAGTTTTAAGTTTTATAAATCTAATAAAAGATGGATGATCTACTTCTATTATTTCACCAACCCCGATACTTTGATTTAAATTATCATAAATAGAATAATCATCATCATCTTCAATTAATATAGAAATAGTATCCTGGTCAACAACAGACTGTGTAGGATTAGTAATAGCTGTCCCATTAATAATATTAGCTAAAGGAACTTTATCAGTCAACATTAGTTGTCCAGTTAAATTAAATTTTAGACCCATGACTATACCTCTTTAATATAAATTTATACTATTACCATTCCTGCCGGTTGTAGTAGCATTTTTGGTTGACTTAATTTTGTATTTTGATACCTTTTTTCTCTAACAAATTTAAGTCCCATTTTTTTCTCCACCCTTTGCCGGTTTAGCGATGTTTTTAGCAACTGAAATTAATCTAAAAGCATCCCTATCATCAGCATTAGCAGCAACAGACAAAACTGATAATCCGGAAGAAATATTTACTTTTTCTTCCATAGAATTTGCAGATCTTAAACGTGAAGCTAATTGTATTGTTGCATTGACTACAGATTTATTTGCTTTTCCATCTTTTTTCTTTTTCGATCTAAATCCAAAAAAATCAGGCATAATAAAACCTCAAACTTAATTTCCCTGTTTATTTAACTTACGTTTAAATTTTTTTAATTTAAGCTCTTTATATTTACCATTCTTTAATTTTCTTTCTATTGTAATTATTTCAGATCTTTGAATAGAAACTAAACTTCCATCAATATATCTACAATAGAAATAAAGAATTCCTGTAACAAATTCCTCTACGTTTTTTAGGGATACAACTCCATTTTTAGTGAAAATTTTAAGAGAATACATAGTTTAACTACCTCAAAAAATATTGTAGTCTTATATTGACATGGTTAAAAATTTTTCCATGTTTAAAAAATTAAATTACAGACCTCCAGCTGTTACTCTTTGTGCTAATTCATCCAAAGCATCTCTGGTATCATCAGGAATACCAATGGAATCTCCAACCCAATCAGCATTAACAGTAGGAATATATTTAGTTTCTGCACCAATTATATTTCCTAAATCAGCTGAAGCTACAACAATGTTACCTTCGTCTGTGGTTACAGTAATATATCCACCATCAACAGCATCAACCATGTCGGATATTTCCTGTGATCTAAGAGCAAGATATTCCGCATCAGTTAAATCCAACCCTGCTGCAATGACCCGGCTCCCACTTAAATACATAACAAAATCCACATCATTTAATACAACCTGTACGCCCATATTCTTCTCCTTTTTAAGTTAAGATTAATAAAACAATTCTACTACTTTTGTTTACTAAACTAAGTAAATTTTACTACAGTAGAGTAATTTTATAATTTATTTTTCCGAAAAAAATAGTGAAATATGGCGAAATATACCCAAATAAACGCATATTTCACTATTTTTGATCAAAAATTTGAATGTTCCAACAAAAATTGGAACATCTTCTTAGATTTATCAGTAATGATTCTACGTTCTTTGGAAAGAATAAATCTTCCTTTTTTAATTACTGAGTTAATAGGTTGAGCTTCTAACCCTATTTCTTTCATAAGTAGATTAGGATCTTTCATTAATTTGTCCACACCAAATCTTATAACCTTATATCCATTATTATTTTTTTGAAAATCTACTACAGATTTATTATAATTATACCAAATATTTTCTATATGTCTTTCTGGATTACCTCCAGCTCTTACATAATTGTTATCCTTTCTACTTTTTCTTCGTTTAAAAGATTCCACTACATCAAAAGGGTGTCTAACAACATGGAGGATAATAATTTTGTCATTAGTTATCTTTGAAAGAAAAGGAACCCATTTCCATATACATAAAGATAAAATAGGAGCTTTAAATCCCCAATTACCATTAACAAAATTTAAATTATTTCTAACAGTAGATTTCATTTGATTATTAGTTCTTTTGGAAGAAGTTATTTTAGAAGAATCAAATCTTGGACTATAACGATGGATATTACTGTCTCGTAAAATTGAATGAGAAAGTTGTCTAAATATTTTATGTTCTCCTAAATGATCTATTGGATATTCTCCCATCATATTTACACCACAATAATGTAAATAATTGGAAGTTAAAGAAGTTCCAGAACCATGCATTCCAGTTACATATAGAATCATTATTATCCTCCTAATGATTTAATTATTCCTAATTCCTTAACCTTTCACTTAATTTTATAGAAGGTCTAACATCTTCTATTCCAAATCCATTCCCTTTTATTATTTCTTCATAGCTCTTAGTATGTAGATCATTAAATCCAGTACTAAAAGACCATTCATAACTATCAATTTTCAATAACCTTGTAGGTTTATGGTTTTTATCAATAGATAAAACAAAATCAACGGATACTTCTTTAAAATATATTGTTCCACTTATTTCTTCAAGTGTTATACTATTACTGCGTCTACGTGATGTTTCTACTTCTTTATAAGGCCCAAATAACCATTGTAGCATATCAAATAAATGTACACCTATGTTAGTAGTTAATCCTCCTGATTTTTCTAAATTTGATTTCCAGGTATATTTATACCAATCTCCCCTTGGAGTATAATATGTTAAAGATGGATGATCTACAATAACTAATCCTTCTTGTATTTTATTTTTAAGTTGAATAAGTTCTTCATTCAACCGCAGTTGTAAAATACAATTTATTTTTTTATTATATCTTTCTTCTATTTCAAGTAATCCTTCTAAATTACGCTCGTTTAAAACAAGTGGTTTCTCACATATAACATTAGCTCCTATTCTTAAACCAAATCTACAGTGAGAATCATGTAAATAATTAGGTGAACAAATAGAAACATAATCAATGTTTTCATTTTTAGAACAAAATCTATCGAATCTTTCAAACTCTTTAAAATACTGACAATCTGGAAAGTATGAATCAAGTATACCTACAGAACTGTGAGGATCTAAAGCTGCTAATAAAGTTCCTCCTACATCTTTAATCGCTTTTAAGTGTTTGGGTGCAACATAACCAGCTACTCCAATTAATACAAAATTCATAATTTATCCCCTCAAAATATTTATAATTCTTTCAGATGCTTTACCATCATGAAGTTTATCTTTATATATATAATTCATTCCTAACTTTAATACACCAAAAAAGGTTTCTATAATTTTGCTTTTATTTCTACCTACTAATATATTTACATGTTGTTCTATAGTACTCATATGTTCAGTATTATTTCTAAGAGTAATACATGGGACTCCAAGAAAAGCAGATTCTACTTGCAATCCTCCAGAATCAGTCATAACCATATTTGCTTGACTAACACAAGAAAGGAAATTTATATAACCCATAGGTTTACATTCTTTTATATTATCTAAATATTTTTCAAGTTTAAAGTCTTTTATTCTTTTTTTAGTACGTGGATGAATAGGAAACAATACATGAATTTTTTTAGATATTATCTCTAAAGCTTGTAATATTTCTTCCAAAGTTTTTTTATTATCTACATTAGATGCTCTATGCAATGTAAAAATAATATAAGGTTTAGGAATATCAGATTTAAATTCTTTAATTTTAGGAAGATTATATAATAAACTATCTATCATAGTATTACCTACTACAAATATTTTTTCTTTAGGTATATTTTCCGATTCTAAATTATAAGAAGCTGTTTTATTTGTACAAAATAAATAATCTGATAAATGATCTGTGACTACTCTATTTATTTCTTCTGGCATCGTAGTATCAAAACTTCTTTCTCCCGATTCTACATGAGCAAGTTTTATACCAGGAAGTTTTGATACTACAAGAGAGGCTGCTAAAGTAGAAGTAACATCTCCTAATACCATAACATAATCTGGCTTTTTCTTAAGACACAAAACTTCAAACATACTCATAATTTTAGAAGTCTGTTGTCCTTGGTAAGAAGATTTTACATTAAAAGTTATATGAGGTTTTGGAATATTTAATTCTGTAAAAAATATATCAGACATGGTTTCATCATAATGTTGACCTGTATGAATGATTCTATAGTTAATTTTTGCTTTTTCTACTTCTCTAATTATAGGAGCAAGTTTAATAAAATTAGGTCTTGTACCAACAACAATAAATAATTTTTCCATTTATTTCCTCAAAGTGCAATAATAGCTAAAACTAACGCCCCAACAGAAATTATACCAAACACTCCTTTATAAAGAATATTATCTATTTTATGGCTGTATACTTCCTGTCTGTATTTATTCTCTGAATCAATCCAAAGATTTCTATATTCTTCCGATTTAGCTTTTTCTAAAGCAACATATTCTTTTAAAGCATTAATTTGATCTATGTAGATATTTACTAAAGTCTCCTGTTCTATTGCAATAGATTTATAATTTTTAGCAAGTTTAACAATAGCACCTACTTTCGCATATTCTTGTGGTGATAATACAACAAAAGAAGCTTTGTCAGGAGAGTCTACTTCTTTAAATTTAGAATCCATCCATATAGGTTTTAATTTATCCGGTTTAGGTATTTTAGATAAATCAAGAACATACAAAACAGTTTTCTCAAATTTAATATCAGGAGGCTTTCTTGGAATAAACTGTGCAGGAGCACATCCTATCATAAAAATAAGAATACTAAATATTAGATTTTTCATAATCAATTCTCCTAACTAAACTAACAAAATTATAAATCATCCCAATCGTTATCTATTTCTTTATGTATTGCAGTTATTTTAGTTTCTTTTAAAATTTCTTCTATTTCTTCGGCAGCTTTCTTTTGGATAGTTTTAATTTTTTTAATGGATTTCTTTGATAATTCTTCTTTTTTATCTATTTTAATTTTAACAATAGATTCAATTTTTTCTATTTCTTTAACTTTACCTTGACCTATTTTTTGTGTTAATTCATGGACTGCTTTTCGTACATTTATATTTCCTCCTCCAAATAATTTAGATATTTGAGGTAATAAAAAATATACTATAGCCGCAAGTCCTCCAAATCCTCCAAACCACCATAATAAATTTTTCATAATTTACACCATCATCCCTTCATCATTTCCTGCAACAACTTTAGGAGTTCTAACTTTAGCTACTTTAAATGCTTCTCGTAATGCAATTACTGTAGATATAACACCACCATTAGCACCTGCCCAAACACTACCATCTAATAATCCTATATATAAAAATAAAGAAGATATTAATAAAAATATAAATATAACCCATACTTTAATAGACAAAATATTTTCAATAAATTTCTCTTTTGCTTTAGTCATAAAGTTTTTTGATAATCCCATTTTATTAACCTCCAAAAAAATGCCTTTAGTCTGTTTTAATAAAGTTTTAACCTACAATTTTTTAGGCAAACTTTAAAAAACAATCTAAAGGCATAATTTAAATTATTTATTTATTACTCCAACCTTCTTTTTGTAATTCTTCTGATAACTTTATTAACTGTTCAAACTTTTTAGTTATCCAAAGACAAACCTTGTAAAATATATTTGACTCCTCATCCATTTACCTCCTGACGAATAAAGATTCTTCTTTAGATTAATATTAAACATCTTATTCTTTACAACGCCTTATGCATTTCCTTTTATCCAAAACTTCATTTCTTTAGTTTCTGGAATTTTAATACTTGTTTCAAGAGCTGAAGGAGTATCTAAAATACTATAACAATCTCCACGTTCCACCTTTAGATTAATTTCATAATAACACTTAAAAAGAGATTCTTTTAAAATCTCTGCTGCTACATTTATATCTTGTTTTGTTAGTTCATAATACATAGGTAATCTTAATGTTCTATTATAAAGATCCAAAGAGACAGGACAAGTAATTGGAGTATTATATATAGGTTGTGTATGGCAAGCATAGGTTCCTATTTGTGTCTGTACCCCTTTATCTAACATAACTTGAATTAATTTGTTCCTATCTATAGAAGGATTTAATAAAGTTGTATACCCTTGATAGTTATGAAAATATTCAGGAGATACATAAGGTGGTTTTATTAAATCAAGTCCTATTAATTTATTATCCCAATATTTAGCCAATTCTCTTTTTCTTTGAATTATTCTATCTATTTTCTTCATCTGACATATTCCTATAGCAGCAGATATATCACTTAACTTGTAGTTGTATCCTAATGTATCGAATGTAGGAATAGTAAAAGTATTAGAAGAATTTCTTTTCCAAGAAAGTTCTGCCCCAAACACAGACAACTTTCTAGCTTTTTCAGCTAACTCTTTATTGTTAGTAGTAATCATTCCTCCTTCTCCACAACACACATTTTTAGCAGCATGAAATGAGAAACAATTAATATCTCCTATTGTACCTGCAAATTTATCCTTATATTTAGATCCCATAGCACAAGCAGCGTCTTCAATTACATAAAGATTATGTCTTTTAGCTATATCTAAAATCGGGTCCATGTATGAACATTGTCCAAAAGTATGCACAGGAATAATTGCTTTAGTATTAGGTAATATACTATTTTCTATTAACGTGGCATCTATGTTATAAGTAAAAGGATCAACATCTATAAAAATAGGTTCTGCTCCACAATACATAACTGCGTGAGCAGTTGCTGGATAAGTATAATCAGCTACTAATACTGAATCACCTGGACCTACTCCTGCAACATTAAGTGAAAGATGTAAAGCAGTAGTACAACTTGAACAAGCAATAGCATAATCAATTCCTAAATAATCTTTAACTGATTCTTCAAATTCTCTAACTTTTGGGCCTTGAGTTAACCATTTAGAATCAATTACCTTCTTTATTTCAATTAACTCTTCTGGACCTACATAAGGTCTATGTAAAGGTATCATTATAGTCTCCTTTTAAGTACCACAACCTTTTATTAAATTACGCTCTATTTTATAATATTTATATTTAAGTTTTATCCAATTGTAAAGAGAAATAAAACAATTTGATATTAAACTACTCGGAAGTATAACTGTAATCATAGTTATTATATAAAGAACTAACCATAAACAATCTTTACAAAAAGATTGGGATATTAAAGTCATTGTCTTATCCTTTTTTAATGTGTAGCAGAAGGAATTTCACCTATAACTACTTTGATGTTTACTGCTACACATTAAGGTTTAAGTTAAATTAGTTCCACACTCCGGACAAAATTTAACGTTAGATTTACTTTTTGTACCACAATTAGGACATTCTAATTTAGATTTAACTGTTATAGATTTTTTTACTTTCCCTTTACTCGTCTCTCCTCTTAACTTAATTATGATAACACTTGACTGCTCTAATAGTCCTATATTACCCTGATAGAATTGTTGATTTGACTGACCTCCTTGAACTGTTATCCCTTCATCTATGTTAATTTGAGGTTCATTAATTGTTGGAGTAGATTGAACCTGGTCATTCATAGAACAATTGTAACTATTTATATTTACATTATCCTCAACAGAACCGCCAGAGGAACCTACTAAATTAGGAACATTAGTATTATTATCATAAGTTACAACAGGTTCATAAGATCTCCAATGACATGGATAAACCCAAGGATATCTATCAACTACAGTTCTATGTATTTGTTCATGAATTACTTTCTGTTCAAAAGCAAATTCAATCCTTATTAAACCATCATCTATCCTGTCTCCTCTATGATCTACAATTTTTTTAGTTTTTTGAATAAATTTGAATTTATTCCCTTGATCTAAATTTTCGAGAAATCTTTCTAATTCAAACTCTTCATTAGGTTCTACAATTAGAGATTTACCATATAGTACATCTTGCCCATCAATAGATACATTGACACTTGCTTTTCTGGATTCCATATTTCGTAAACATATAGAATACTCACTTCCAAAAGGTAGAGTTACAGTTTCATCCATTTCTCTAAGAATCCTACCACCGCATTTAACTACTGCTACAAAACGTTCCTTGTACACCATGATTTTTCTCCTTTTAACAGCACACAGACTAAGTGCTCTTTGTTTAAAGTCTGTTAGGGTTAACAATTAAAATTCATCACCTCCTTTTATTTAATTATATGTTTTTATTCCAGGATGGGGAAATGAATATGATTTTTCCCAACTATTTTTAACTACTTTGAAAATTATTTTAGCTGGATTTCCAGCAACAGTTATTCCATCTTTTATATCTTTAGTAACAACTGATCCTGCTCCAACAATAGACCCTTCACCTATAACTAAACCTGGAAGTATTGTTGCATTAGCTCCAATTTTTGCTCCTTTACCTACAATAGTATTTCTTAGTTCTTCATTTTTATAATCCATATACTTACTGTTAGTAAATACTACATTAGGTCCAAGAAATACTTTATCTCCAATAGTAATATGAGTAGATAAATATACATTAGTTTGCATTATTACATCGTTACCTATAATACAATATCCTTCAATGACAGAGTTAGTTCCTACAAGAACATTATCACCAATAATAGTTTCTAATCTAATTACTACATTATGTCCTGTTTTAAAATTATCTCCTATAATTACATTAGGGTAAATAATAGTACCAGAACGAAGTATGGATATTTTACCAATAGTAATATTTTTATCCCTTAATAAAGGAACAGGATTAATATTTTCAACATCCTGTAGAAGTCTTAAATTTCCACTATTCATAACTCACACCTCGATTAAATCTTTGAGTTTATCTATTCTCTTATTGTTTAACCAAGCTTTTGTAGCAACTAATTGTAATGCTTCTCTTACATCTTGACCACAAGTAGGTTTAAAATTAGGAAATAATTTAACGCATTCTTTTTCCCATAACTTCCAATAATTAGTTATAGCAGGTGGTGTTTTCTTTCTATCTAAAACAAAGTCTAGAATAATGCCTCTATAAGCTTCTCTTAAATCTGTTTTATGTGGAGGATTAAAAAAGTTATGGGTTACAACCCAATCTAAATAAGTATAAGGCATTTCTAAATCTAATTTTAATAACTCATGTATTATTACATAAGTAGGTTCAATAAAATTAATATGACTGGCCCAGGCACCTAAATAAGATTTATTTGGATATCCACCAAAATGTTCGTCAGAACCTTCTCCTACATAAATAGTTTGTCTTCCATCTTTTTTAGCTTGTTCAGCTAAGTAATATATCCATACATTATATCTTGGACGATCAAAGTATTTAAGTATTTCAGGTAAACGAGCAATATAGTCTTTTATTTCTATTTCTTTATGAATTGTCCCATAATGATTAGCAACCTTTTTTGCTTCTTCACATTCATCTCCTTCAACATCAAATTTTGCAGTATAAGTATAAATCTGTTCTTTTGATTTTTTTGTTAGATGATATAATAGTAGAATCTAACCCTCCACTAATATAAACAGCAGGTTTAGGTTTTGCTATAACTGCATTACTAATCATATTTATTATTTCTGACATAAAGTTTTCCTTCCATATTCCTTAATCTGGAAACAATAAAATTCATCACAGGTATCTATAGGATCATATGGTAACATATCAACGTAACAAAATCCTTCTTCTACATAAATAGGTTGCCAAATTTCGTTTTCAAATTTTCGCCATTCAGGATTGAAATTATAAAAAGCACAGAAATCACAAATATCTGTTAGACCTGGATTGCAATTTACACAATATGTTGCCATTTAATTTTACACCCATGTTTTACTATTACAATATCATCAATCAACTTTAGTACTTCTATAAATTTTCTTCTTATTAATATTATATTTTATTATATTAGCAGCAGTTATTTTTTCTTCAATCTCTTTCGCAGATGTATTTTTCCAGTCCCAAAATCCATACTCTTTTAAACATTCTCCACATTGCATTTCTCCATCATCACCATACATTCCTGTATGACCATGACTTAACCACAACATCCTACGAAATATTTTTTCTCCTTCTGACATATTAACTCCTCACTTTAATCCTATTAATTTACAAGAATTCCCATTTACTTTTGTTATAAACTGATATAAATCTTCTCCAAAAAACCAACCTTTTGTAGTTGTAATTTGTTTAAAATTAACTATCCTATATGCTTCAACTTTCGGTTCATAATCTATTATTAAGGCTGAATGAAACCCTGTTCCTTTATGCCAAACACTAATTTCTATAGGTAAAGATATATTGTCATTAATACTATATAAATGGAAACTACCTTCCCATTTAATTTCCATATCTAATGCTCTGTATATTTTTTCAATATAAATCGCAGAACCATGTCTACATCCACATAGATCAATAAATTTTTCATATTTGTTATCATCAATAGTTATTCCAGTTAAATAATAATAAGCATTAACCGCTGAAACTAATTGACAATCTGAATGAAATTTATTTTTGTCTATGTATTTTTCCCATTCTCTCTTTGATAACATTTTACTTATTGACCTATATTAAAATCTATTATTTAACGAAAATCCCACACTATTCGCTTGTTTATCTACATTATCAATTGAAACTGTTTGCAATATTATAGGTTTATTGTTTCCACAAATAATCCAAACACCTTGTTTATCTATTTTAGCTACTTGACCTATAGTTCCATAATAATCTATATATACATTTAGTGCATATTTTAACACCAGCTTTATTTATGTCTTGATTTAGTAACATCATTGTCTCTACTCCAACTACTATAGTTAAAATATTTTTTGGAAACCCCATCCACCTTTCGGTTTCAGGGGCCTTATTTGCTAACTGTTTCCACTCTTTATCAATCCCATAAGGTCCACACCAGACACATCTATCAGGCAGTGGTAACCCTGATGGATTGTCGCCTCCACATTTAGGACAAGTCTGAGATGCTCCATATCGGACATTCAAGATATCCGCAAGTTTTGTCATTGTATTTCCTATTTTTAATGGTCTAATTATATGTTTTTATTTTAGGATGTAGAAATGAATATAATTTTCCTAATTCTTTTTAACTACTTTAGAAATTATTTTAGCAGGATTTCCAGCAGCTAATATATTATCTAATATATCACGAGTTACTACTGACCCACTACCTATTTGAGTATTTTTACCTATAGTTACACCTGAATTTATAATACTACCTGTACCTATATCACATCCATATTTTAATAAAATAGGTTTAAAAATAAGTGACTTTAAACGTATTGGATTATCTTGAGGACTACTAAAATCGTGGTAAGAAGTAAGCATTTTAACACATGGTCCAATACCAACCATTTCTTCTATTATTATAGTACCTGCACTATGAAAATAGCATTGAGGTCCTATCCATGTATTAGAGCCAATATTAAATGTAGTATTAGGATAGCCGTGTAAAATAGTATTATGTCCTATATATACGTTATCACCAATACTAATATGTTCTGGATGAAATATACGAACTCCATCTTCTATAATAACATCAGTACCTACAGATTTAAGTTCACTGTACTTAAATTTACCTGTACCGTGAGTTTTCACTTTATATCTCCTCTAACTTATTATTCATATGTATCCAATAATATTTTTATATAGTAATACTAAGCAGTACAACAGAATTTAACGTAAAAACTTTTAGGTACTAATTCCATTTTATATCCTACCCAAAATAACAGACGTAACCTTCTAAACGTATCTTTATATGTTTTAAAAGATTTATAAGATTTTGGAGTATCTTCCATTATATTTTTAAATTCAGTATCTGAGAATTTAAATCTATTCTTTACTTCTTCAATTATCTCTTCACATTTTGGTAAAGGTTCTGCTATTCTTTTAATAGCTTCTTCTCTACTAAGTTGTCCTGATCTTACTA
>Ga0307928_10000390_pt1 | contig 33304 bp, 40 predicted proteins | sample AceLakmetagen232_FD_201815 | JGI IMG/M metagenome (GOLD analysis project Ga0307928, IMG submission 201815) | Saline water microbial communities from Ace Lake, Antarctica - #232 | ecosystem: Environmental > Aquatic > Non-marine Saline and Alkaline > Saline | place: Antarctica: Ace Lake... | reverse complement strand
CAATAGGTTCAAGACCAGATTTTAGTCAAAAGAAACCAGGTTTACCAAAAATACCACAACCAGCTCTAGAGGGAGCAAGACCAACTCCAATAGGTTCAAGACCAGATACTAGAAGACAACAACAAAGAAAAAGACAAACAGTAAGAAGCAGATTAGCTGATATGACAGGGTCTGACTCATTTAATTCTTATAGATAATAAATAATAAAACATATGGCAAGTAACCAAATGTACACACCAGAACTGTATGGTGACAATGAGGTGAAGATGATGAGTAAATATCATTTGCAAGTTGATGATGCAAAGAACTATTTTACCGCCATCATTAAGCCTAGACTTGATCGTTCTTATAAGCTCTACATTGCTGATAATACTGATAGGGCAAAAGAGATAGACCGTTGGCAGGCAAATATAGCTGTGCCATATATTCAGGGTGTAGTAGAAACTTTGAAGCCGAGAATTTTGGATGCTCGTCCAGACTTTTCAGTTCAAGGTAGAAATGAAGAAGATCAAGCTAAATCTTCTAGAGTTCAATCTCTTAATGATTATACTTGGGAAATATCTAAAGCTGATAAGACTGCTGAATTAGTAACTTCTTCATCTTTGATTTATGGTACTGGATTTTTACAGGTAAGTTGGAAGAAAGATGTTAGGACTCAGAAATTTTTACAAACAAAGGACTTATCTAAAAATAAATATGTCTGGAAAGATAAGGAGCAAGTTTTTTACGACGCTCCGTATGTTGAGTGTGTAGATAACTATGACCTTTGGTATGATTGGCATAATACTGATAGAGAAAGTAAACAATATTGGTTTAAGAGAAGAGTTTTAACTGGTGCTGAAATCAAGAGACGTTATACAATGGCTGATAAGAAAAGACTTAAGATGGCGTTGGAAAAACCAGGAGGTGACTTAACAAACTTTGGGTCTGTTAGGACTGATGTAAAATTAACTCAAGAAAAAATTACTAAGGGAGCTGACTATGGAAAGTCTGGTTCTGGATTAGCTAATGATCAATTTGATTCAAGTGCAGACCCAGATACACAAATGTATGAGGTCTTTGAGTGGACTCGTCCTTTTGAAGATAAATATGCTGTAATGGTAAATGAAGTACCTATTCTAAAGGGTGGTGCTATTCCTATAATTTATAATTTCAAAGAGAGTCAGTTTATAGAGATTCCATATTTAAGAATCCCTGGTGAGTTTGAGGGTTACGGTATTCCAATGATTCTAGAGAATCCACAGATTATGCTTAACATGATTAAGAACCAGAGACTTGATGCTACTACTTTGAATATTCATAAGATGTGGGTAGTTAATCCTTTGGCTAATATTGATAAGAAAGAATTGGTTACTAGACCTTTTGGTATTATTTACTCTACTGACCCAAATGGTGCTAGAGAAATACAGATGGCTGATGTTGGCGCTAGTGCTTACAAGGAAGAAGAATCTTTGAAGAGTGATATGAGATATGGTTCTGGTGTTGATGATTTCTCCATGGGTATTGGTGGCGCGGCTGGTAGTGCGACAGAAACACGACAACTACGTGAGTCAACCTTGGAGCGTGTTAGATTATTTGTTAATCATTTAGGTGAAGCTTATTCTGATGTAATGAGATACTGGATTTCAATGTATAGTCAATTCTGGACTAAGGAAATGCAAATTAGAATTGTTGGTGAAAATGGAGCTGTTGAGTTTCCATTTATAGAGAAAGATGATTTAGTTGGTCAATTTGATTTCAAGGCCGCTGTCATTCCTTCTATTGCTGGACAGAATGATGTTCAGAAGAAACAGGATATGGACTTATTCCAGTTGTTAATTGAAATGGAATTTATTGATCCAGAGAAACTTACTTCTAAGATGCTACATGATTGGAATTGGGACCTTGAGTCTATTAGAAAAGAAGAGCAACCACAAATTCCAGGAATGCCAGGAATGCCAGGAATGCCAGGAGAAGTACCACCAGAAGGAGCTCCAGGTATGCCTCAACCTCAACAAGGTGCTCCTCAAACTGGAGGTGTTTCTAATAAGATTGCTAGAGATGCTTTGGCAATGCTTGGTGATCAGTCTCAATTTGCTGAGGCCTCTTCACCAATAAACTTATTACAGGCAGGAGCTCCACCAACAGCTAAAGGAATTCCAGCTCCAAGTAAAGGTGCTAATCCAAGGGGGCTTAATCGGGGTGGTAAGGTAAACACAAATATAGCTCAAAAAGCACCTAATGGACCATCAGCTCAGATAAATCAACAGGCTAGGAATATTCAACGATAATTAATCTTAAAAATAAAGGTATGGCTAGTAAAAACAAAAGAGTTCGTAATTTTTTAAAACGAACATTTAATAAGGCCAAAGATGTAACAAGTAGCGCTATGGCACTTCCGTCAATTGGTGCAACAAAAGTTAAAGGATATGCTAATAATCAGAAAATTATTGGTGATAGAGCAGAGAAAAATGTTAGAAAGCAATATGGTGGTGGTGGTATAGGAAGAAGAGAAATGGTTGGTTTGAAGGTTAAAGAAATTAGTAGATTGAAGAAAATGCTCAAAGAAAGAAATAAATAAATAATATAAAATTATGACTATGAAGAAAAAGACAACAAAGGCAAAAACAAGTCCAAAGGTAAGTGAGCCAAAGCCGTTGCCAGTATCAGAAGAATTAACAACAGAACAGAGAGATGATTTGTTGCTAGAATTATCTAATACTGATTATTGGTTAGCTATTATTACTTACTATGCTGGTAGAAAGGTTTATGTTGAGAATGGATTTAAAACTCTTGATCCTTTTAAACAGCCAACAGAATTAGCTAGAAATCAAGGTATATTACAGGGATTAGATGATTTAGAATTTATGGTTGAATCGATTAAGGCAAATAGAAAAGAAGCGTAAAAAGCTACTAATGAAAAATAGTAAACACAAACTTGTGAACTTGTGTTATAATAAACGCATAAGCTAAAAAGTAATCATATGTCATATCAGGAACCAACTCATACCAACACTGTAAGAAGTACTGAAGATTCTAATACCGAGGGTAGGCTTAAAGTTGGCATTAATAGGAAAAAGAAGAGAAAGATTATTAAGAAAGTACTTGATGGACAAGGAGGATGTGGCACTAAAAAGGGTTATTAGATAAGTAATAATAAATATGAATTATGAATTTAAAAGACGTGAAGCGACCAGCCTCTAAGGCTAGCAACGTTTCAGAGGCTATTAAGAAAATAGCTAACAGGAAGTCTGACACTAAAGAAGGTGTTGACTTGACAAAAATGGCAAAAAATCTTTTTAAGAGAAAGACTAGCCAAGAAGATGAAAGTAACAAAGATGAAGAATAATTTTAAAAGCTTTTGAAATTATTAAGTTTTAATAATTAACTATGAAATAAATTTATGCCAGAAGAAAAAAAAGAAGGGTCCGCGGCAGTGGGTAGCCCAAACTTAATTGATTCTCAACCAACTGATCCCAATCTAGGCGCAGGAGAGGGGAAGTCAGAGGCACCAAAAACGCCCGATTATGAAACAGGTAAGGAAGATAAGGGTACAGTACCCGAGTCCGACTACAAAGAATTGGAAACAAAACTCGGCACACAGGGAAATGAGTTAGGAGAGTTAAGAGAATTCTATGATAAGATTTCTCCTATGCTTGATAAACTTGATTCACAGCCTGATCTAGTAAAGGCTATCATGAATGACAAAATTTCATCTGAGTTAGTTGAGTCTGTTTTAGAAGGAAAGGTTTCTACTAAAGAAGCTGAAACTGTTTCCGAAGCTCACAAAAAGGTTAAGAAAGAGTTAGGTAAAAGTGACTATGCTAAGGCTTCTCCTGAAGACATCGAGAAATTGGTGGCTGATAAGGTTGAAGAAGGCATAGGTAAGGCAAAGAAAGAGTTTGACAAAGGTTTAAGTAGTGTCAAAGAAGACAGAGATGCTGACAAATTTGAAGGTCAGCTTACTTCCTTCATAGAGAAAACTCCAGATTTTGCTGACTATGCAGAAGGTGTTCAAAAATGGTTTGATGAAAATCCTTCTCAGTATGACATTAAGGTTGCTTATGATGTAGTTAAGGGACGGGCTCTTGCTGCTAAGGCTGAAAAAGATGATCAAGAGGCTGACGGTGAAGCTGCAAAAGATGCGGCTGGAAACGCTGGTCCTGGTGGATCTACTAAAGCTGGTGTTATATCTGATGAAAAAGTTATTGATAGTCTAATTGCTTCAAAGAGCAATCCTAACACAATGTAATTTTTTGTGGGTATTGGAAATATAAGTTAAATATTAAAGTAAATTTTTAAACATATGGCACAATATCCATTTCACAGCGAACCTACCCATGATCGTGGTACAACTAGTGCTGCACCACGTACCACTGCGGTATCAGAAGCTGAAGAACGTTTAGTGGTTGATGCTGTTGATAAGGTTTTTTTACTTGAACCTAACAAGCATCCATTAGTATCTCTTTTGACTAACGTTGGAAAAGTTTACGATGGTAAGACTTGGACAGGATCAAGTATGATGAAATCCTCAACAGGAAATCCAGAATTCAAATGGTTTAGCTTATAAAATTTCGGACCATTTAAAATTCAGCTGTATGCTGGAACACCCTAAAATCATAATTACTACTAAGTAAAAATATTATGAATGCAATAATGGGCAATCAGCAGGCAACCTCACATCAATTAGCTTGGTTAGCTGGTATATGGGATGGAGAAGGAACATTCTCTATTTTATACCAGGAAAAGCGTCACGGTGATGCCTATATAGCAAGAATAACATTATCTAATACTGATATAGCAATGATAAATGAGATATTAAAGATTCTTGATTTATATAACATTAAAGGACACCTCTGGAAAGAGGAACCAAGAAAAAAACAGCACAAAGCTTCATATCACATAACGATAAACAAGCTTAAAAATGTTAAAACATGTGCAGAATTGATGTTACCGTATTTGATAAATAAAAAACCAAATGCGGAAATAATTATAAGATTTGTTAATTCAAGGTTAGAATATAAAAAGAAGCCAATACAAGATAAAGAAACTGGAAAGATAATTGGTATGGAAAAACAGGGATATACTGACAATGAAAAAAGTTGGTATAAACAAATGTCTGAATTAAACAAATAATTAGAGGGTGCCTCATCGACTATACGCTGAACTCCTTATGGAGATGATATAGTCAGAACTCATGCGAGATCATGAGAGGAAGGGAATGAATGCCTTTCCCGCGCATGCCAATGCGTAGTAACAAAAAGCGAAGATTTCTACGGCGGACGCTACGCTAAAGTTAATGCTGCATACAATAACAGTGACGACGCAGTTACTATTACTGTTGCTGGCGCAGGATCAAGTTCAGCTAATATCTTCACAAAGGGAGATATGATTTTGAATGCTAGAACTGGCGAAAGAATGTCAGTTACAACACGAGCATCTGCTACTACTATTACAGCAGCTCGTTCTATCGGTACAACAGCAGCAGCCGCTGGTCTTGTAGGCGATGGTCTATATATCATTGGTAACCTAAACGAGGAAAATGCTACCGCTAGAAACGTTAACACTACTCGTTCAGAAGCTGAAACCAACTATACTCAGATTTTTAGGACTACTATTGCAGTTTCTGGTACTGAAAAGGAAGCTAATTTATATGGTGAAAAAGATATCCCTTACCTAAGAGCTAAGATGGGAACACAACATGCTCTAGATATCGAACGTTCATTCTGGTGGGGTGAAAAGAATAGTGGTACAGGTACTAATAGTCTTCCAGAAAGGACTACTGGTGGTGTTCTAGAATTTATCGAATCAAGCAACTCATACATCCAAAATCAAGGTGGTGTATTGACTGCTCCTGATTTCAATACTTTCTTGAGAGAAGGATTCACTTATGGCGATACTACTAAAGTATTGTTTGCTGGTGGCGTGGTTATCCAAGCTATCAATGAATTTGCCAGAGGACAAATCCAGATGAAACCGCTTGCAAGAAGTTACGGAATGCAAATTAGTGAGTATGTTACTGCTTTTGGTAAGATTAACTTAATCCACAATCCTCTATTTGTAGAAGATTATGCTGGTTACGGTTTCTTACTAGACATGGAATCTTTCAGATATAGATTCATGAACAATCGAGATACTAAGTTGAAGACTAATGTTCAAGCTCCATCAGTTGATGGTGAAATTGATGAGTACTTGACTGAGTGTGGATTGGAAAGAAAGCAAGCTGCTAAATCCGCTTTGCTCAAGGGAGTAACTGCATAGAAGTTACTTACTTTATATATATCCTTCAGGGGACTGGGATATAAAATCAGTCCCCTCTAGGGGTTCGACCTTTAGTCCGATATGGCCTTGGGTAAATGGCCTGGCTGGCGTAGTTTCCAGTCCTAATAAAATAACTAAATAAACATATGGGCGCTTCCGCAAATTCTGCACAAATGCAGAGTCTATTAAAGGGCACTGCCGCAGCAATGGTTGTTGCAGACGGTCCAGTTGCTATCCGTTTAAAATATACAGGTAGTGGCACAGTTACCAGCGCAACAAATGATATCAGCACAGATCTTGTGTTAATTTCATCTGATGGTGGTACTGAAACTTTTCTTTATTCCACTTACACTACAGTTGGTGCATTAGTTGATTCTATTAACGGTAGTGGTTATTGGGAATGTAAAGCTTTAGATTCTTTGAGAGCCGATGCTACAGACGGTATGTTTGTAGATGGTGCCATGACTATTACTAGTGCTGGTTACTATGATTTGCTTCAAGATACTAGTGCTTCATATTCATTAACTTACCGTTGTACTTATGACCGTAATGTTGGTGATGATGTTCCTGGTGGAAATCATAGAGTTGCTTTACAAGATTTCATTTACTACGCAACTTTAGGTAATGCTGATGTTGATGATGTTCAAATTTGGGTTTGTAATCCAAAGGATAATACTGAAACACAGGTTTACCAAAATCTTTCTGTGAGTGCAACTGCTACTACTATCAATTTTGCTAGTGGTAATGGTGAGATTACAGGTGGAGATGGCAATGATATCGTCATTAAAATTAAAGATGATACTTCATTGGATGATTCTGGTGCGTACATGTTAGTACGTTATGATAGAGAATAAATTTTTTTGATATCCTTCGGGCCTCTGGGATGCAAAATCAGGGGCCTCTAGGAGCTTAGACTCCTAGTCCGAAATGACCACGGGTAATTGGTCGGTTAAATAACTAAATATAAATCATATGGGTTCATTGAATTCAATCAAAGTTAGAAGTGATTTACGAAGTGGAATGACAAGCAGGATCGTCGCTGACGAACCAATAGCCTTTAAAATTAGATATAAGGGCAATTATTCCGTTACTTCAGTAACCGTAACAACTGCCGTTGGTATTATTTTGATACCTAGTACTGGTGATACAGTTACTATTACTTTCGCTGCCTATACTACAATGGGAGCTGTTGCTGAAGCTATTAATGGCTTCGAAGATTGGGACTGCCAACTTTTGGATGTTCTACGCGCAGATGCTTCTGTTAGTGTGTTAATTGACGGAGTAATTACAGCTTCTAATGGTACCTACGATGCTACTCTTGATACCAGTGCTGCCTTGAACATATCTTATAGATGTGCTTATGACAGATCATCTAATAGTGATGTTCCAGCTGGAGCTCACAGAGTTCACTTAAAAGGATTTACTTACTACGCTGACCTTACTCCAGCTGCAAATAAGGTTCAAGTTTGGGAGTATGATAAAGTAACTCAAACAGAAACTCAGGTTTATCAAGCATTATCTGTTGATACTACACCTACAGAAATTCAATTTGCTTCAGGTGAAGGATGGATTACATCTGGATGGGGTAATGAATTGATTGTAAGGATTACTACTGCTGATGCTTTATCAGATACTAGCCTTGGCTTAGAAGTATCTTACGACCGAGAATAAATATTTAAGGGGGGTGGCAATTTGCCCCCCTCCTTTGGGATAATAAATAATGAATAATAATTATGAAATTTGTATCTAAAGTTAGCAACTTTCGTGTAGTTTTAAAGCCTGGTCAACCTGCCGAACCTTTAACTGGTAGAGTGGCTGTTAGCGGAGACTATGTTAAGTTTGAAGATGGTATTGTAAATATTGAGGATGAAGACAAATGTGAAAGAATGAAAAAGCATTTAGGCTTTGGAAGTGACTTTCAATTAATAGAAGAAGAAGAAAAGGATCCTTATTCCGATAATAGAAAATCATCTGAACCAGAACATAATATTATGGAGATTGACAAAGGGACTGTTGGTAAAAGTTTAAATCCAGCTCCTAAAGTTACCTTCACTCCTAAACAAAAGGCTGCTATGAAAGAAATGATTTCTGATGAAGCTAAGAAATTAGCTATGGAAATCGCTCCAGAATTAGCTAAGGAGATTATCAAGAACGCAACTGCTAATCAACCAGCAGAAGAGGCTGTCGAAACACCTCCAGAAACAGACGAAGTAATTGAAGAAGAAATTATTGAGACTCCTCAAAAAACAGATGAAGTAATTGAAGAAGAAATTGTTGAGGAAGCTCCAAAAACAACTGCTTCAACAAAAGCTGCTAATAAAACGAAGAAATAATTAATTTAATCAATCGATTGTATGTCACATCAGATACTGGTGGATGAACAATATTCATTTCTCTATGACCCTTACTTGTATGGGTATGCTGACGGTGATTTTTGGAAAGCTTTCAAAGGTACCCCAGAATACATAAGTGGGAAAATTAGATTTAGGTCCGCTACTGCAAGTACTCTTGGCACGTACATGTTTGGAAACTTTAACTTTAAGTTTACTATCCCTGCCGCTCCAACAACTGGAGATTCACGTATTTGGGGATTTTACTCTAGGTCAAACCCAAACAGGAACGCTGCGTACTTCTTTATACAAGGATCCAGTTTCTATACAAGAACATATGGTGATGATACTGCTACCGCAGAACAAAATACTATTGCATGGGACTCTGAATGGACTAATACTCCAACAGAGTTTGAGATAAGATGGAGAATAAGTACTGTTGAGTTCTGGATCGGTAATGGAACAGATAAGGTTAGGGTTGCCAATCACAATGCCCCAGCCACAGTGCCAAAGCAAAAACTGGTTCCTATTTACGTATCAAATGGTGGTTCTGATCTCATGGATTTATCATATCTAGAGGTTACAAATGTTAGAAAATTTGCCATAGGAAATATAAATTGGTACTCATCCACTTCAACAACTTCGAGTTCTACTTCTAGTTCTTCAAGTTCTACTTCAAGTTCTACTACTAGTTCTACTTCAAGTTCTACTTCTAGTTCATCTAGTTCTACTTCTAGTTCAACTTCAAGTTCTACTTCAAGTTCTACTACTAGTTCTACTTCAAGTTCTACTTCTAGTTCATCTAGTTCTACTTCTAGTTCAACTTCAAGTTCTACTTCTAGTTCTACTTCAAGTTCTACTTCAAGTTCTACTTCTAGTTCATCTAGTTCTACTTCTAGTTCAACTTCAAGTTCTACTTCTAGTTCTACTTCAAGTTCTACTTCAAGTTCAACTTCTAGTTCTACTTCAAGTTCTTCAAGTTCTACTTCAAGTTCAACTTCAAGTTCTACTTCAAGTTCTTCTAGTTCAACTTCTAGTTCAACTTCAAGTTCTACTTCAAGTTCTACTTCAAGTTCATCTAGTTCAACTTCAAGTTCTACTTCTAGTTCAACTTCATTGATATAGTGATTTAATATAGGGAGGGGATATCCTCTCCCTTATTAATAAGAATAATAATATATTATGAAAAAAGGTCAGAAGATGTCTGAGAAACAGAAGAAGAAGATTAGTAATGCTAATAGGGGGAGAAAATTATCGAAGGAATGGAAGAGTAAAATAAGCATTACGTTGACTGGAAAGAAACAATCAGAGGAAACAAAAAAGAAAAGAAGCTTGTCCATGAAGGGAAAAAATACATGGATGAATGGCCGTAAGTTTACAAAAAAACACAAAGACAATCTCAGTAAGGCAGCCAAAAGAGGAAAAGAAAGCCATCTTTGGAGGGGTGGTGTAAGTGATAATAAAGAATATCGGAGTTGGTCAAAGAACAAAAGAAACAGAGTTGTAAAAAGATTGTCAGTGGAAGGAAGCTCACATACTTTTTTAGAGTGGCAAGATAAAAAAACAGAATACAGTAATCGTTGTGCATATTGTGGGGTTCATGAAAGCGTGTTAAATAAAAGATACAAAGATAAGAGATGGTGGAAATTAACTGAAGATCACATAATTCCACTTAGTAAAAATTGAACTGACTATATAGAAAATATTGTTCCAGCTTGCATAAGTTGCAATACGAGTAAAAGTAATAAAATAATTAATAATTAATATAATTTTATGTTAACAAAGATAGATTTAGGTGTTTATATTTTAATGGGACTTTGTATAGTCGCCATAGTTGTTAGTAACTTTCTAACATTAGATGTATCACTAATTATACCAATCGCATGGGCTTTACTTGGTGTTATTATTGGAAGAAAGACAGAGGTTGTTGCTGATAGCATAGTTAGTGCTATCAAAAAGAGAAAGTAACAAATTTAATAAATCGTGGGTAGCAAAATGAAGACTCTATAGAATATGTTTTTCCCCACGATTAGCATACTTTTATGGAGTTTTCATTTTTTTATGATTAAATAAAAATAATATAATACTATGAATTTAGACACTATAATAAATAAGGCTAAGGAATTAGATTCTTACTTTATAACTATTACCACAAGAGATGGTAGTAAAGAAGAAGGAGATCTTAATCACTATTATTTTAAGAAGAGGTTTGCTCAAGATGATGTTATACCAGCTCTTGATGAATCTGTTAGGTTGTTAGATGTATTTCCAGAAAAACCAGTTGATGTTGTTAAATCAAAAAGAATAAATGATGATAAAAAACCACTTAAGATAGCTATTATAAGTCATTTTAATTCAATGCCAGAATCTTATAGTCCAGCTAGGGCTGTTAGGAATCAGATTAAAATGCTTAAAGCTCATGGTCATGAAGTGTCTATGTTTATTAGAGAGGACTCTAGGCTTACTGAAGAAGAATTAGGATGTACTCTATTGAAGGTAATGCCAAAATTTAAACGAGAAAAAATGATAGTTAATGAAGAAATGAAGAAAGTTCTTATTGATATTTTCAAAACTAAATTAGCTCCAGACTTTGATATTGCAATCACTCACGATTTTTATATACAAGATACAGTTACATACTCAGAAGCAATTCGTGAGTGCGGTATTAATATTCCGTGGTTACATTTTGCAAGAAGCGGCGTTGGACACGAGATGGATTTCTCTATGGACAACGCTAATTTTGTTTACTTAAATTATGCTGATATTGGTCCATTCGCTAGGGCTATTAAGGTAAAACCAGAACAATGTAGAACAGTTTTTAATGAGAAAGAACCATCTTATATGTTTGACTGGGATCCGATCACTAAAATGATAGTTGATAAATTTGAGTTATGGGATAGAGATATTATTCAGACTTATCCAATTTGTTCTACTAGAATGGACGCAAAAGGAATCAACTCAGTTATAAAAACATTTGTAGAATTGAAAAGATTAGGTAAAAAAGTTGCTCTTATTATACCTAACGCTAATGGTAGAAAAAGATCAGCAGAATTAATAGCTAAACAACAGTTTGCTAAAAAGCTTGGGTTAAATGAGGATGAGATTATTTTTACAAGTTTATTGGCTACTAAAGAATATAGGACTGAAAGTGGTCTTCCTAATAAGGTATGTGCGGAATTAATGCAGATGTCTAATTTATTTATATTCCCGACAATAGCAGAGGTTGGTCCTAATATTGTTCTAGAAGCTTCAATGACTAAGAATTTAATAGTTATTAATAGCGATTTACCATTGATGTATGATTTTGTTGAAGAGGGATCATATCTAGAATATCCATTTACTAGTTGTAGGAGTTTGCACTATTCAGGAAGAGATGATAAATCACTTGCAGAGTTGGCTGAGAAGATTGTAACTGAACTAGATAGTAATAAGATAGATAAACAATTTAGACGAGTATGGAGAGTTCATAATTCAGAGTCAATTTATAGAGATATGCTTGAACCGATCTTATACAAAAATATAAAGTAAACATATGTATAAAGTGAGAGGTACAACAAAAAATATGGAAACAAGAGCTTATATAACTAATGGGGTTACAACTTTACATGGATTTAAGACACAAAAAGAAGCTAAAAAGTTCGTTAAAGAATACTTAAAAAAATAAATATGCCTAAGGGTGTTTATATTAGAAAAAATAAAAAGATTACATTAATTTGTTGTGAGTGTGGACAAGAATTTCTTGTTGATAAATATCGGACAAAAGATAATCGTACTAAATATTGTTCAAAGAAATGCTTTGGTTATGGACATGGAAAAGTAATAAGTGGAAATAATAATCCGTTATTTGGTGTACGTAAATATGGTAAAGATAATCCAAATTTTAAAGGTGGTAGTGAATTATTTAAAAAAAGACAACGAGATAAATTTAATAGTAATATTCATCTTAGGTTAAGGTATAATGTTTCTAATATGATATGGAAGCGTCTTAAAAGACGATTATTATCTAAGGGTGGAAATTCTATAATTAAATTTTTACCATATACTATCAATGATTTAATTAATCATTTAGAGTCTAAATTTGATTTATGGATGACTTGGGACAATTATGGCAATAAAGATGGATGTTGGTCTATTGATCATATTATTCCAGATTCATCATTTAATTATAAATCAGTTGAAGATGAAGAATTTAAAAGATGTTGGTCATTAAAAAATCTCCAACCAATGGAACATATAGAAAATATTAAAAAAGGTAATAAAATAATATGAATAAAATACTATCAGTTACAATACTAGTAACATCTTATAATAGAAAAGAGTTATTAAGGAAGACTATTACTTTAATAAATGAAAGAACATTTTTTCCTTTTCGTATAATAGTAATTGACAACGCAAGCACAGACGGAAGTCAAGGATTATTAAAGGAAATGAAAGTGTATGGAAAAATTTGGGATTATATTTTAATGCCTGAAAATATTGGTCAATGTAAAGCACTTAGTAAGGGATTTAATGTTGTAGAAGAATGGGAAAATAATAATGGAAGAATGAATCGTCCTTCGAGTGATTTTATAGTAACTACACAAGATGATATATATCCACCAATGTTGGGCCAAGATAATTGCTGGCTTAAGCAGATGATTGAACTATTAGAAAAAAATGAACAAGAATATGGTGGTATCTGCATGCGAATTCAGCGTATGCCAAGAACAGACATAGATGGTAGTAAGGATATTATTACTGGATTCAAAAATTTTCCAAGTGTTTTTAGATTAATGAGAAGATCTGATTTAAGAAAAATAGAAGGAAATAAATTTGGAAATTTGAAAAAATGGGAATCGAATGTAACTGGAGAAAATTATAAAAATATAATTAGAAAGAAATTTGGGTTTACTACTTATATTTATGCTGATCATGCTGGTTTTATGCTAGAAAATAAGGGATTTCCAGATGGTACTGATACCTTTACTGTTGCTGCTAATAAATTGAATGAGAGGAACGAGAAACCGTATCCAGATATAGATCCAGAGACAAATGTTCCGATTAAAATAAATCATGGTTGTGATAAAAATGAGCAGGATAAACGAGATGAACATAAAGCAAAACTAAGTGGAGAAATAAAAAATCCTGAAATTACAATTATAATACCAACATATAAACGTATAGATGGTCTTAAAAGAGTAATTGATTCAGTTAAGATAAATACTAAAGATATACCATATGAAATGTTGGTAGCTATAGATAAGGATGATACAGAAGCATATAATTGGTGTATTGAAAGAGATATTAATTGTATATTGTCTAGTTTTCATAGAGATTTTGTAGCTCAAACAAACTTAGCTATTAATGCTTGTCAAACACCATACTTTGTCAAGATAGATGATGACATGGAGGTTTTAGATAATAACTGGCTTAGTAGTGCTTTTAAGATTTTTAAAGAAAAGTTTCCAGACGATAAAGGACTAATGTGTTTTAATGATGGTATTCAGCATGGGTCTGTATTTACTACTGGTATAAGTTCTAAGAGGTTTGTTTCTTCTATTGGTGGTAATTTATATCATACTGGATATAAGCATTTTGGTGGTGACAGAGAGATTGTATATTTAACAAAAAAACTTGGTTGTTATAATTATGAGGAATCTATTAATATAAAGCACCACCATTGGCAAAGCGATGATACTGTTACAGAAGATGAAACTTATAAAATATCTAAGAATAAATTTTGGAAGCAAGATCAAGACCTTAAGAAATATAGAAGAGAAAATGTTGATATAATTAAAGAAAAGAATTATGAATAAGGACACACTACAAAATTATGTAGAGTTCAGAGATGAATTTTTACAACCATTAGCAGACAAGAAACTTAAAATATTAGAGATTGGCAGTAGACTAGAAAATAGTAGCATCTTGTTAAGAAATAATACTGTTAATGAAAATTGGGAGTTTATTGGCTTAGATGTTAATGCTGGAAGAAATGTTGATATTGTTTCTAAAGATCCATATAAATATCCGTTCTATGATGGTAGTTTTGATGTTGTTATATCTTCCAATACACTTGAGCATATTCAGGATATGCAGAGGTGGATAAAAGAAGTCTCAAGAATATCAAAGGATTTGGTGTGGATACTGTGCCCTAATACATATGAAGAACACGGAAAGTTTGATTACTGGAGAATATTTCCAAATGGTATGAGATATTTACTTGGTGATGTTGCTGGTCTTAATGTAATTAAATCAACTAAGGCTGATTACAATACTATTGGTGTAGCTCGTAAAGTAAATTCATATGTTCCAAATAATATTTCTGGGTGGATGGTGCCAGCTGACCAGATGTGGCTATTTAAAACAGCAAGTGAAATGGATAATGTTATTGAGGTTGGTAGTTGGAAGGGACGTAGTACACACGCATTATTATCTGGTTGTAATGGAACAGTTCATGCAGTTGATCATTTTATAGGAAGCCGTAGTACAAAAGACCCAACAAATAAACTAGCTAAAGAGTGTGATGTTTATGCAGAGTTCATGAAAAATGTTGGACACTTTGATAACCTAGAAGTATTTAAAAATAATAGCTTAAACGCAGCTTCTTACTTTGTTGAAGAAAACAAAAGTGCTGATATGATTTTTATAGACGCAAGCCATAAATACGATGATGTGTGTGCTGATATAAAAGCATGGTTGCCTCTAGCAAACAAAGTTCTATGTGGGCATGATTGGGACCACCTATATGTTAGAAAAGCAGTTAAGGATATGTTACCTGGTTATGAAATTAGACATGTAGAAGGTGGTACTATTTGGTATACAATAATAAACAAATAAATATATGGAACCAATAACAACTGCTGGTGGTTATCTTATCACCAGACCAATAGACATAATTCTAATTACATGTAATCGTTTGGAGATTACTAGAACAACTATTGAAGAACTTAATAAAAGACTTCAGACTCCATTTAGATTAATAGTAGTTGATGATAGTTCTATTGATGGAACTCTTGAATACTTACAAGACATGAAGAAGGTTGGTGTTATTGATGTTCTAGAAGTAATTGAAGATAGTAGTAATATATGTCAGGCATACAATTTAGGATATACACACGTAGAGTCTAGTTATTTTATTACAATGCAAGATGATATTACAGTACCAAACCTAGATGTTTGTGTTATTCAGCAGTTAATTGATTTAATGGAGAATAATAGGGGGCATGCAGGTATAGGATGTAGAATACAAAGAATACCAAACATAAAGTGGCTTGATGGAGATTTAACTCCAGCTAGGAAAGCGTTGTCAGCATATTTTAGAATACAACATAGGGTTGATTTTGAAGGTCATAGTTTACCATTTGGAAATAGAGATTGGGATGATGCTCACTTTGTTTCAGAGATGAGAGATAAAAGAGACTTGGAATGTAGTTGGGCTAATAATCTTTGGGCTGATCACTCTCGTGGTTATTGTTTAGATAGAGGATACATTGTTAAACCTAGAAGATGGGGAACTGGAATACATAACAGAACAAGACAGGCTCATGTAGAGAAACCATATCCAAAGATTGATCCAAAAACAAACGTACCATTACCAGGCGAAAAAATATATAAATAAAAATATGAGATTAACAATAGTAACAGCTGCTTGGAACGCAGAAAAACTACCAAGAGTTATAGTGACATCAATTGGTTGTCAGTCTTTTATGGATTGGCAACATATTATTATAAATGATAATAATCCAGAGGTAAGAGAGCTAATGGAAAATGGAACATTTGGAGTTCATAATCTTAAATTTTCAGAAGATGAATTTGATAGACGACACTGGATTGATTTTAAATTTAGAACACATTACTATGGAGCTATCGCGCGTAACACAGGTGCTATGGCTGCATTCTCATATGTACATTCATCAAAAAGAGACATAGAAAACGAATGGATAGTATTCCATGATGATGACAATATATGGGAACCAGATCATCTTTATAGTATGGTTAAAGTAGCAGAAGAGAATCCAGAAGCAACAATAGTAGCTTCAGACGCAAGGTGGGTTGGTGCTAACGATAAAACATTCAATGAGATACATCCATGCAAACTAAAGCATGGAGGATGTGATCTTGGACAGTTTATGTATAAGACTAAGCTATTTAAGGAATATGGATATTTCGATCCACACCCACATAGCAAACATAAATACGATTGGAGATTAATAGAAAAAATGACAAGTGGTGAGGGAGATAAATTAGTATACACAGGAAAGCCAACTTTTATAATGAACTATAAAAAGAAATAGTATGAACAATAAAGTAGAGGGGTTAGTAAACAATATAAAGGGACGACAGTATGCTGGTAGTTCAACTAGGGATTCTAAGATGTATCATGATTTACCATTTGAAGGTCTTGATAGTTTTATTTCACACAGAGGAAGAACTAGAGAAAGAATAAATCTGATAAAATCTCATTTAAGTTTCAAGGATAAAACAGTTCTTGATATTGGTTGTAGTGTTGGTGGTATATCACTAGGTATTGCTGAGGCTGGAGCAAAACACGTTACAGGGGTAGATTATGCTAAGGACAGCATAGAAATAGCTCAGGAGGCTTCTGAGAGCCTCAAAATTGACGATATTACTACATTCAAAGTAGAAGACATAACAATAGAGTGGGCAAAAGCACTTCCAAAGTATGATGTTATAATTTGGCTATCTCAATGGATGTGGATAGTGAAGCAACAGGGAATGGAATATGCTCAAGAACTATTATTTGAAGTTTCTAAAAAAGCTGATTATATGTTTTTTGAATCATCTGCAGATGATGGTATGGCTAGAATAAAAGGATCAACACAAGATGATATACAGATTTGGTTGAAGCAGTTTACAGTATTTAGAAAATTAAGAAGATATAATCCAGTTGGAGGATGGATGCACAGGGATCTATTTTTAATGTTACTTCCACTAGTTAAATTAGAGAGTGGAAAAAGAGCTACCACTTCAACAATAGAAAGAATGGACGCTTTTACTATAAAGAAAACTTTTCTACTTGATTGGGAGTGGCAATTAGAAAGAGAAATAGAAGCATACAAGAGATTAGAAAAATTTGATCACTATCCAAAAGTTCATAGCTTCAATAAAGATGAGAGGTCTATAACAATGGATTACGCTGGCGCATGTGAGTGGTTAGATTTTCATAGCTATCAAGATCAGGCATTAGAGATATTAGAAGAGTTGAGAAGTGTAGGAATCGAGCATCGTGATTTTAGACATGGTAATTTTTTAGAACTTAATGACAAGCTGTATCTAATAGACTTTGGTTGGGCGATATTTGATGACGAGGAAGATAGTCCAATTCCAGCAGCTAGATCAATGAACTGGAGGCGTGGAATAAAAGATGAAGAAAAGTTAAGAGCAATGTTTAAGATTAATCAATAGTATGAGAAAATATTTGGCTAATATTGATATCACTGGATGTGTAATGGTATACCGTGAAGGTGAAATAATCCGTTGGTCTTTAGATTGGTTATATGCTAATTGTGATAGGGTGTGTGTAATGCTTGATAATCCTGATGACAAGACGCAAGATATTGTTATGGAGTACAAAGATAAATATCCAGATATAACTAGTATTATATATTCTAGTGAAGACTTTGATCAAGATGACTATATAAAACCAGGCACTGAAAAGAGGCGTTTTAAGGATTTGCAAGGTATAATGAGACAACAAATGATGGAGAAGTTGAAGTTAATGAATGTAGAGAAAAAAATAGATTTACTTATATGGCCTGACTCTGATGAAACGTTTGTTAATAGATTTCCTTCACTGTTAGAAGATTTTTGGAAGTCAGATGCGACACAGATGGTTCTAGGATTTGTAGAAGTGTATGATAGCTTTAGGATAGTTCTAAATCAGAGAATGATACCACATGGAAGGGTGTGGAAATATAATCCAGATATGACTGCTATACCATATCCAGGTAGAACAAGATATAAAGTATATAAGAAAGATTTTAAAGTTAGGCATGTTGTTATTCATATGTGTCACTTTACTAAGGAACAAAGAGCATTTCGTAAGTCTGTCACAAATATTGATGTTAATAACCCAGATGAGAGAAGAGTTATTTGGTTCTTACCAGAAGATATTAGAACAATAGATCCAAAAGTATTGAAGAATTATAGAATCGGTCGTAATTCTCCATCAAAGATTGATCCAATACCACTAATTGAATATATTAATAATAAAGATAAATACAAAGAATATGTCTAATTTAATAGATCCAAGATTAGAAGAACAAAAACAACGTCCACGAGCAATGCAGTCATATGTTTTAATGATGTATGAATTTGTATTGGAATTGAAACCAAAGAATATCCTTGAAATAGGAACTCAACGTGGTCAATCTACTAAAACAATGTTGATGGCTTTAAACATTAATGGTAGTGGAAAATTAGTTAGTATAGACCATAAAGACAGAAGTGGAATATTAAATGATAGCCACGAAGACTTAAAGAAGTATTGCCAGTTCATTACTTCAGATTCACATGTACCAGAAGCACTTCAAGCAGCAAAGGATGCTATTAATGATGGTGAAAAGTATGATATGATGTTTATAGATGGAGACCATAAAATGCCTGGAGTTAAACAAGATTTTGATGAGTATTCAGAATTAGTTAAGCCAGGAGGTCTGATTATGCTTCATGATATTACCAACGCTAATGAGGATGTTCATGAACTGTGGGATGAAATTACTTGGGAGAAGTTTGCCATCAATTGGGGAAAAGCTGGTAATAGTATTATTCCTGGATTTGGATTAGTTAAAAAACCATTGTAAATATTATAAATTATTGGAACTTGTGTTATAATATTAATATAAATTATGAAAGATAAGCTATCAGTTTTTTTTGCAATAAGATAATAATATGGCTCAACTAATAGCATACGATGCAGTATCAGAAGTAGCAGAAGTTTCTACCAGTTCAAGGACTTGGTCACACACTTGTACAGGAGATAATAGAATTCTGTTTGTTTCAGTTGCTGACACTGGAAATCTTGGTGAGAATGTAACAGGAGTTACATATAATAGTGTGGCATTGACAAAGATAATAGGACAACTTAAATCTAATGATAGTTTTTTAACATTATGGTATTTAATAGCACCAGCAACAGGAGCAAATGATATAGTAGTTTCTCTAAATACTACTGGTTATACTAAATGCTCTGCTACTTCATATACTGGAGCTGCTCAATCTGGACAATTTGACGATGCTGGTGATTCCACATCTTCTCAAGTAACCAGTGGTTCAATAACGGAAACATTAACTACTGATACTGATGATATGTGGGGTGTATCGGCTGCACTTACTGATGTCGGTCTTTCATCTGGTACAAATGCAACTATTAGAGGTTCTTTAAATTCAGTTCACGCTCACTATGATAGCAACGGTTCATTGGGGTCTGTTGGAAGTAAAAGTATGACAATGACAATAGCATCATCACAGGTTGTTATTGGAGTAATGGGAGTTATTAAATCAGCGGTTTCTTCAAGCACTAGTAGTTCTACTTCTAGTTCTACATCGTCTAGTACTTCTAGTTCTACATCATCTAGTACTTCAACTCTTATTACAGTAATAGAGGATTTTATACCACTTGGTGATATAGATACTTTATCTTTATATGGAAGTAGGTGAACTTGTGTTATAATATAGGTATATATGAATAATAATTATGAAGATAAATTATACCCGCTTTAGGGTTTGTTTATCTTTTTTTTATAATCTTATGGCATTTCTAGAGAAAAAAAATAATGCGAAATCACTTGTAACAGACAATCCGCTTGCTATAGCGGCTACTACTGTTAATGTGACTGGTGGCGATGGAGTTAAATTTCCAGCTACTGGTGATTTTATGTTGACTATTTGGGATAAAGTAACATATCCTAGTCCTGGTGATGACTCAAATATGGAGATTGTTAGGGCAACAGCTAGATCAACAGACGCAATTACAATAACAAGGGCCCAGGAAAGTACTGCTGATGTAGCTCATCCACAAGGAAGCGCTATTGAAATGTTGATAACAGCTGGTACTTTAGATGAAACTTTTGATCAAAATCTTAAAACTAGTGATTCAGTTGGCTTTTCTTATGATTCAAAATTTTATTCTTCAGATTCTTCTGTTGAAATAAAAGAATATACTATTGGTGCTGTTGGAACTTCTGGATTTGAATCACAGGTAGGATTTTTAACTGGTACTCCAGAAAGTCCATTAGATAGTGCTATTGGTATTTCAGATTATCTTGTTATTGCAGATATTGGTGGAAATAATGAGGTTTCTATTTTACTTGCAAAACAAGATTTAAGTAATTCAATGGGCTTTACTGCTGATTTTACAAATAGTTTACTACTAGTTGATCAAACTATTGCACCTGAAGATACAAATACTTCTGATATGGGTACGTCTAGCTTATTTTGGAAAGATAGTTATATCGCAGGAAAAAGTTATTTTAGAGATACTTCTCTTTATGTTACTTCTGATACAGACGGTGATCTTGATTTATGGGCTGATACTGGAATAAATTTTAATACTGCAGCTACTGAAAATTTATCATATGCTTCTGCTGCAAGTGGTCTCCTTGGAGATAATTATCCTACTCTTACACCAACTTCTGGTAGTACAATGGGTAGTTTATTAAATATTAAAGGGGCTGTTATAATTGAAGCTGCACGTGATGAAGATACTATGTTTGATATGGGTGGTACATATTTTGACGCTGGTTTGGTTGATTATACAGAACATGAACATAATATTGCTTCTGCTCAGTCTTCTCTTTTAGTGGGACAGTTTATGAACTCTAATAGAACTGGAACTGTTGATGCTTATTTAGATGGATATACTGAACTTGATATCGCTCATTATTTTAATTCAAATAATGATGCTACTTATTCAGGTAGTTATGGCTTAACTGTTGTTACTGCAGGTATTCAAGGATCTTGTGCAAGTGAATCAACTTTTGATGCAACTGGAAAAACATTTTCAGCAGTTAATATTGGATTTGCTGCTAATATAGATTCTGTAGAAACATTGACAGCAGGAACTCTTACTGTTGAAAATACTGGTTTTACTGCTCAAATTGAAACAGTTGATTCTGATGTTGATTCTAGTACAGTAAATAAATTATATAGTTTTGGAAATATTAATACTTCATCTACTCATAATGCAAGTATTCATGATAGTCAAGGATATGGTTGGTATAATGTTATTGATAATGCTCCCCTTAGATTCGGAGCTGGTAATACAAGTTCAGGAATAGAGAATGATGGTGATGTTGAGATTGTTTATACTGGAGCTGATTGGGATTTTAATGTACGAATTGCAACAACCGCTATAAGGTTTAATCAGTCTATGATTGATACTGATTTTATGGTCTATGGTAATACTGGAGTTATGTTGACTTTGGATGCAGGTGATTTAAGTTCTACATTTAGTTTTAGTAATTCATCATTAAAGATTTCTTCTTATGATTTTACTCTTGGTGTATCAACAATTGAAGCGGCTATGATTACAGGAACAACATCAAGTTCTTCTAGTGTTGTTTCTGTTGCTAATAATTTATATGTAGTAGATGTTGCTGATGATAATAGTGCATCTTTAATATTTACAAAAGAAGATATATCAACATTAGCTACATTAAACGTAAATTTTGTTTTAGACATATTTACTGTATCAATGGATTGGTGTCCATCTACTAGTGATACTTTTGATTTAGGTACTACAACTTACAAATGGGAAGATTTATTTCTTAACGGTAAGGCTTATTTCAGGGATTCAACTTTAGGTATATATTCACAAGCTAATACTTTTCTTGATTTATTTGCAGATGGTGCTGTAAGGATAGGTAATTCTTCAACAGGAGCTCCAACAACATACATAAGAATAGATCCCGATGCTGATACTTATTGGGTTGGAGATGGTTCTGGTATTCCTTATGGACATATGTATAGTAATACAACTCAAGCTATTACAATTACAGATACTACTCCAGTAGAAGTAACAGACGGATATACAACAGGTGAAGTTAATCTTGTTACTTATGGAGCAAGTCATTATTTAGCAGTTGATAAAGCTGGTAGATATAAAATAGATTGGAGTATGTCATTGGCACAAAATAGTCCTTCAGCAGCTATACAATGTAATCAAGGTATTATGATAGATGGTGTGGCACAGGTACGGGGTAGAGCAAAGAATAGTATGTCTAATTCTACTGATATATATAATTCTTCAGGAACAGCAATACTTGATTTAGATGCAAACAAACAGATTAGTTTATATGTAGCAAACTTAACTAATGCAACTAATATAGATGTAGAGAATGCTAATGTTACAGTAACGATGGTTGGCGGAACATAAATAATAAATAATAAAATATATGTTTGACATTAAATTTCCAAAAAATATAATTACAGAAAAGGAAGTTGTAATAGAAGGTGATATTAAAATTACTAGAGATTACTTACTTAATGAAGCTGGAGAAAAAGTAATTATAAAAGAAAAGAAAATTATTATAGCTGATGAGATAAAGAAAAATGAAAATAATATTATTAATTTGCAGAAAATAAATATAGAACTTAATGAGTTAAAGAAAGATATTACAATAAAAGTAATTGATTAAATTAAAAATATATTAAATAAAATTAATAATAATATGGAAGAACAAAGAGAAAATGACACTAGAATAACTGCGCTTGAGTGCGGTCAAAAAAACATAGATAAATGTGTTACTGGCGTCGAAATTAAATTAGATAAGATTTTAACAAATCATTTACCACATATTCAGAAAGAAATATTAAATATTGGTGATAAGATAGTTAAAGAAATTAAAACAAGTTATGTTAGTAAAGATAGATTTAGTCCGATTGAAAAACTAGTATATGGAATGTCGGGAGTTATTTTGTCAGGTGTTGCAGTAGCAATTTTAGCATTAGTATTGAGATAGTACATTTTTTAAACATAAGGAGAAGAACAATGGACAAGAAAGCGTATTGTGAGTATGGCTTCAATTGTCCATACCACCACAATGGAAATGGTTGTTGTGCTAAATACTTCCTAGAAGTTAAACTCAAATGCGACCATTTTAAAAAGATGGTAGCAAAGGAGAAAGGGTTATGACTAGAAGCAAATATTGTGAGTGTGAATATGCTGAATTGTGTCCAGCACATCCATACGGAGAAGGTTGTATTTTACAGAATTGCCGTGAGTGGGTAAAAACATGTTCAACTTGGCAAGAGCTGAATAAAGAGGCTCTTCTGCAACTTGCCTATGACTCAGGAGGTGATTGATGAGTATAGCCATCCAGATTCTTGAAGAGCAAATGTTTTTATGGGAGTTTGGAAAAACTACCTATGATAAGCTCAAGAGTGCCAGAGATGATTGTATGGAACTTATGGACTTAGACGATTTCGCCAGTCTAGTAAGATCTATACGGATCCAGATACTTAGTTGGAGGCTAGGGTATGGATTCTGATTTAAACAGTTAGGACTCTGTAACAAAAGTCCTTCCAAAATAAATTACTAATTTAATATATGGAAAAAGAACAAACAATAGAATTGAAAAATGGTAAGTTTGGTACTGGATGTATAGAAGATCCAATAGATGAAAGAGATAGAAAATATGATGATTTTTGTACAGGAAAAATTAAAATTGATTGGGTTAAAGGATATAATGTGGAGGAAGATCTAGATATTAAAATAATTCGTAAAAATCAAGGAAGTTCAGGAAGTTGTGTAGGTCAAGGAATATCATATTATGTGGGAGTTATAAATGCTGTAGAAATTGGTAAATATGATGAGGTTTCTGCTAAAGCAGTTTATTCTCAAATACAATTAGGATATACATCTGGTGGAGCTTATATCAGAGATGGGATGAAATTAATTTGTGATTGGGGTTCAGTTTTAGAACAAAAAGTTTTAAGTTATGAATCATTTACTACTCAAGATATTGATGGTCCTAGAACAATAATGAATCTTCCCACAGAATTATTTATGAAAGATAAATCTTGGAAAACTCCAGAAATGGATCAATTAGCTAAGATTTTACAAGCTAAAGAATATCGAGTTATATCAGCAAGTACAAATATGGAATTATTCGCACATGCAATTCTAAATAATCATGGAGTTGTAGGTGGAGTAAGAGGAGAAAATAATGGAACATGGGGAACACTGGAACCAAAACCTCCAATTAATCCTGATTGGGGTCATTGTATTTACTTTGGTAAATTTGGAACCGATCGTCTTGGAAAATATATTGCAACTCCAAATAGCTGGGGGGATAAAGGAGTAGATGAATTACATCCTGATGGTTGGCAAAAGCTAAGAGAAGATTATTTCGCATCTGGACACATGTTTAACCCATGGACTTTATTGGATCGTCCCAATGTAGAAAATTATTCTAACGTAAAAGTGATTAAGGATATTAATAGTCCAGCGGTTGGATTTTGGTGCCCAGCCAATAGCCCAGATGGTTTAATTTCAATGGCAAGAAATTATGGAATTGATATATTAAAAAACGATGATGGTACTGTAGATTGGAATTCCACAATACAAGGAACAGTTAATTTAAAATAATATGCCAAAGAAGGGATATAAAGCCACTAAAGAGCATAGACTTAAGTTAAGAGAATCACATCTCGGTAAAAAAATAACTAAAGAGCATAGACTTAAGTTAAGAGAATCACATCTTGGTAAAAAATTAACCAAGAAGACCAAAAATAGGATTAGTATATCACAGAAAGGTTTTCATAATTCACCATCTACAGAATTTAAAAAAGGACATAAGGGAATGTTTGGTAATAAAAATCCATCATGGCGAGGAGGAAGGACTTCTGTAAATGCTAAAATAAGAAATTCAAAAGAATATAAACTTTGGCGTATATCGGTATTCGAAAGAGATAATTATACATGTATCTGGTGTGGACAAGTTGGTGGTAAACTTCATGCAGATCATATTAAACCATTTTCTCAATATCCAGAACTAAGACTAGCCATAGATAATGGTAGAACATTATGTATTAAATGTCACAAAACTACTGATACATATCTTAATTATAGGTTTAAAAAACAATAATAATAACAATATGTCAAAAACAAATGTAAAGATAATTAAAGACTCCAATAGTCCAGCGGTTGGATTTTGGTGCCCAGCCAATAGCCCAGATGGTTTAATTTCAATGGCAAGAAATTATGGAATAGAATTAAAGAAAAAAGAAGATGGATCTATTAATTGGGATAATTATATTGATGGTAAGTTAATTTTAAAATAATTGTTTTCAGTCAACCGACTTAATAGGAGATTAATTTCTATAACCTATTTATACTCAGAGAGTAGAATAGGAGTCGGTAGTTTGCAAATAAGTATTAAAATAAATATGGCATTTCTAGAGAAGAAAAATAATGCGGAAAGTTTAACTACTGATAATCCGCTCGCTATAGCTGCAACTACAGTTAATGTTACTAGTGGTGAGGGTTCAAAATTCCCTTCCTCTGGTGATTTTATGTTGACAATTTGGGATGCTGTTACTTATCCAGATCCAGGTGATGATTCTAATATGGAGATTGTTAGAGCAACAGCCAGATCAACAGATGCCATTACAATAACTAGGGCTCAAGAAGGCACAGCTGATGTAGAACATGCTCAGGGAAGTGCTATCGGAATGCTAATAACTGCTGGTACTTTAGATGAAGCTCTTGATCAAGATGTTAAAACAAGCGATTCAGTCGAGTTTGCTAGTGTTACTGACGGTACAGCTACATTGACTGGTGGTGAATTGACTGGCGTTGGCTTAGAAAGTGTAGATATTCATAGTGATGTAGATACTGTTAGTGACGCCCCAGCTACAAATGAAGTTTTAAAGTGGAATGGTTCTAATTGGGTTCCAGCTGCTTATAATGCTACTTTTGCTTTCTCTATCGCTTCTTTTACTGATAATGAATCATCTACTCAATTGATAGGTACTGGAACATGGAAAACAACTGGAAATATTACTTTTAATGCTACTTATACTAATGGTCCAGCAACAAGTGCTACTATTGCTTTAGTAAGTAATGGAGGTGTAACTTGGACAGTTAATCCATTGGTAATGACTACACCGTATGCGACTATTAGTTCTACTCAAGATACAGCATATCCAAATGGTAAAGATAAATATATTTCTTTTACTTTAACTGGTAATAAAACTACAGAGAGTGGTACTAGTTCTGCTGCTGTATATTTTAGAAATCTTATTTATTGGGGACCATCAACAACAGGAAGTGGATTTACAGAGGCTAATGTAGAAGCTTTAATTGGTAGTGCAATTAGTAATGATAATACTAGAGCTATGTCAATTTTTCCAGGAGCTAGTGATTATCTGGTATTCGCTTTTCCATCTACTTATACTTCTATTCCTTATGGTGCTGATTATGAAACTGATGGTACAAGTGGATTTTTATATAATGGTATAACTTGCGCATTTAGAGCTCCTGAAATTGTTTCTTTAACAAATAGTGCTGGATTCACAGAAAATTATAAAGTATACGCTTCTTATGAACAAGATTTAGGAAGTGGTACATTATTAACAAAAACATCTTCTTCACAAATAAACCCACTATATTATGGGGTAACTTCTACTGCTAGTGGTTATACAGAATCTGATATAGAAGGTCTTGCCAATAGTGAAGTAACTAATGATAATACTCAAGTTTGGGATTCAGTTACAGCTGGTTCTGGAGAATATATGTTATTTTCTTTTCCTAAAAGATTAGGAATTCCGACTTTTTGGGTAGGTGGTTTTGAAGGTGGATTTGAATCTCCTGAAACTGTAAGCGTTACAAATTTTAACGGTTGGTCAGAAGATTATTATGTTTGGAGGTCAACTAATTCAAACCTTGGCGCAACGGTAGTAGAAACAAAAGCATAAACAAAATTTTATGAGTATAGATTTAATAGCAAAAATAGCACCAAAAAATGACGGTTTTACTGGCATGGTTGATGCTGATCAGGTGATAGCTGGTTCAATGGGAGCTGGTACTTTTGTTTTTGATGCTGTGTCAACTTCGTCGAATATAGTTGGTACGCCAAAACATTTAAGATTTAATGTATTTAATCCTAATGCTGTCTACGCAGATGATACTCAGGTTTGTATATGGCCAGAAACAGACGCTGCAATAACGATTACAAAGATTACTGTTACCTTAGATGCTGTTACTAATGATGTGACAGGAGATTTAAAATATGCAGATACTTTTGTAGGCCTTGCTAATCCAGTAGTAATAAATGATTTTGATACAACATCTGGAGTAAGAGAAGATAGTTCAATTACTTCTGGATCTGTTGCATCTGGAAAAGCAATTTATATTCAATTTGATTCATCTCCAAATGCAGCAATTACTCAAATATGTATCGATGTACAATATGATTACGATTAATCTATAATCTTATCTTATTAATTAAGAGATAAAAGAAATGCGATGTATAATGAAGTGTTGTATAATGACATACCCTATAATTCTGTAGTTTCAACAACTAGCAGCACTTCTTCTAGTACAAGCTCATCTACTTCTAGCTCAACTTCATCCTCAACTAGTTCTTCAACTAGTTCTTCAACTTCTAGCTCTACATCATCATCTACTTCTTCTAGTACTAGTTCATCTAGTTCTAGTTCTACTTCTTCTAGTACTAGTTCATCTAGTTCTAGTACTTCTAGCTCTACATCATCATCTACTTCTTCTAGTACTAGTTCTTCTACTTCAAGCTCTACTTCTTCTAGTACTAGTTCATCTAGTTCTAGTACTTCTAGTTCTACTTCTTCTAGTACTTCAAGTTCTAGTTCTTCGACGTCTTCTAGTACTTCTAGTTCTACTTCTTCTAGTACTTCAAGTTCTAGTTCTTCGACGTCTTCTAGTACTTCAAGTAGCACATCATTACCATATGATGCTGACTATACTCGTAGTGCTGAAGACACATTACCTCTTGATGATACCAATTTATCAATTGCCTTTACTGGAAGCGATTATATTGCAGTAGAAAATGAAGATAGTATTTATGTAAAAGAATGCGCTCATAATGACTATTCCATATTCTTATTCAAGAATCTAAATGTTAATAATACAGATTCAATAGATTTGGCTTGGCATGGTAAAACAGAATTATCACCAGCAACTTCTACTGTGTATTTACAGATATATAATTTTAATAGTACAACTTGGGAAACACTTGATTTCAGTACAATCGATACAAGTGTTAATTTTGATTTAAACTTTACTATCACAACTGATGTAGAGAATTATTATGATGGAAGTTATTGGGTAGTAGCTCGAGTTTATCAAGATATGATAATTTAATAATATATGGCAAATACTAAATCAATACATTTTACACCAGGGTCTAGTGAATACCTGACAATAACTGATGGAGATCAGACTGGTTTAGATTTGTCTGGAGATTGTTCTTTTGAATCATGGATAAAAATTGATGTTAAACCAGATTATGATTATAATATTATTTCTAAATGGGGTGAAACAGAAGATGATCAGGCATATGCTTGGTTTTATAGAAATGATAGATATAAATCAACAAAGTCGGTAGATAAACAGTTATTTTTTGCTTATAGATCTACAACTGCATATACCGAGGGTGTAACAAATGTTGATTTAGGAGTAGATGAATGGCATCATATTGCTGTTACGGTCGACGTTTCAGTACCAAAGGTAACTTTTTATGTTGATGGTGTGGCTGTGTCAACTACTACAAATTATAATGCGACATCAATCCAAAATGTTTCTACTAATTTTGATATAGGAAGAATTGGAACTGGTGATAATTACATGGATGGTAGATTAGATGAAGTGGTAGCCTGGAGTGACGTTAGAACAGCAACAGAAATAAGTGAAAGTTATAATTGGGGATACGGTAAAATATATGATGGTGATGAAACTAACATGGTTGGTTACTGGAGATTTGAAGATGATTTGTTAGATACTGACAATTCTACTAGTAGGAGTAATGATTTAAGTGCTCCAAATGGTGTAACTTATGTTACTGACGTTCCCTTTGACGGAACAAATTATTATGTATCAAATACTGGAGATGATAGCGATGATGGTTTAACACCAGCAACTTCATGGGAAACAATATCAAAAGTAAATTCCATCTTTTTTAGTGCTGGTGATAATATTCTTTTTAAACGAGGTGATACATGGAATGAAATGTTATTACCTCCTACTTCTGGAAGTGCTGGAAATCTTATAACATTCGGTGCTTATGATACTGGTGCTCAACCAATAATAGATGGACAAAATTTACTAACATATGTTATTGCATTTGATAGTAAAAACTATTTAAGATTCGATAATTTAGAAATAAAAGGAAGTCAAGCGGCTACAGGTGGAATATATATCTATAATAGTACTGGAACAGAAATTAATAGTTGTACTATAGATAATAATAATGGAATAGGAATAGGTGGTATTACAGTAGAAGATACAACAATCTCTAATTGTACGGTTCATACTAACGGTGGTAGAGGAATGTATCTTGCTTATTCTACTGGTGCTTTAATTGAACACAATGAAGTTTATGGCAGTGCTATAAATACAACAGATTCTTTTGCTATAGATCTTATTGTTCCAACTGGTCCAAATGTAATTAGATATAATTTAGTTCATGACAATCAACATAGTGTAGATAATGATAATGGTGGTATTAGATATGATGGAGATGATGGTGATACTAATGTCAATACTGATGAACCTGGGAATGTTATATATAGAAACATAATTTATAATGAAGATATAGGAATACAATTAATAAACTTTTCTCATGCTGTAGCTTCTAATAATACAATATATGACGCTAATTATATTGGTATATTATTGCAGGCTCAACCTACTGTTGGTATATCTACATATAATACTGTTGAAGATAATATTGTTCAGGTAGATGCTTCTGCTCTTGGAGCGATTGTTAGTCTTGCTGATTTTAATAGTACAGTTAATTATAATCTATATTATCCTACTGGAAGTCTTTATGTATATATTACAGATGTTGATTGGGAACCAGCTGATATAACTATTATAAGTTTTGCTGATTGGAAAACAAATAGTGGTCATGACGCTAATGCTGTTAATGCTATTCCTGGTTTTACTGATGCTGGAGCTGATGATTTTAGTATTACTAGTGTTTCAAATGCTAAAGATGTAGGTACAGATACTGGATATACTCCTGATTATATTGGTAATCCAATAGTTGGAACATATGATATTGGATCATATGAAAATCAAACAGCTGAAACTACTTCTTCTAGCACTTCTAGTTCTACTTCAAGCTCAACATCTTCTAGTACTAGTAGTTCAACATCTTCTAGCACTTCTAGCTCTACTTCTTCTAGTACTAGTAGTTCAACTTCAAGTTCTACTTCCAGTTCAACATCATCTAGTACTTCAAGTTCTACTTCTAGTTCAACATCATCTAGCACTTCTAGTTCTACTTCTTCTAGTACTTCAAGCTCTAGTAGTTCAACTTCTTCAAGCACTAGCAGTTCTACTTCAAGTTCTCTTTCTTCTAGTAGCTCTACTTCTTCTAGTACCTCAAGTTCCAGTAGTTCAACATCTTCTAGTACTAGTTCTTCAACTAGTAGTTCTTCTTCAAGTAGTACAAGCTCTTCAACAACTAGCTCAACTTCAAGTTCTACCTCTTCTAGTACTAGTAGCTTAACTTCAAGTTCTACTTCTTCAAGCACTAGTAGTTCTACCTCGAGTTCAACATCCTCTAGTACTTCGAGTAGTACCAGCTCTTCAACTAGTAGTTCTTCTTCAAGTAGTACTTCATCAAGCACTTCTTCCAGTACCCTTGAAATTAGTTGTTTAAGCACGGATCAGTGGAGAGTTACATTTATTACCCCTACCACTAGTTCATCAACTTCAAGTTCTACTTCTACTTCAACTTCTTCTAGTACTTCAAGTTCGACTACAAGTTCAACATCATCTAGTACTTCAAGTTCTACTTCTTCTAGTACTTCAAGTTCTAGTAGTTCGACTTCAAGTTCAACGTCTTCAAGTTCTAGTAGTTCAACATCCTCAAGTACTAGCAGCTCTACCTCAAGCTCTTCAAGTTCTACTTCTAGTTCTACTTCTTCTAGTACTAGTAGTTCCACTTCCAGTTCAACATCTTCTAGTACTAGTAGCTCCACTTCAAGTTCTAGTAGTTCTACTTCTAGCTCTACTTCTTCTAGTACTTCTAGTTCAACTTCAAGTTCTACTTCGTCAAGCACTTCTAGTTCTACTACGTGGACTTATTCTAGTTCTACTTCTTCAAGCACTTCAAGCTCTACTTCAAGTTCTACTTCAAGTTCAACTTCTTCAAGCACTAGTAGCTCAACATCATCTAGTACTTCAAGTTCTAGTAGTTCAACATCATCTAGTACCAGCAGTTCTACTTCAAGTTCAACTTCTTCAAGCACTAGTAGCTCAACATCATCTAGTACTTCAAGTTCTAGTAGTTCAACATCATCTAGTACCAGTAGTTCTAGTAGTTCTACTTCTTCTAGCACTAGCAGTTCTACTTCAAGCTCAACATCTTCTAGTACTTCAAGTTCTACTTCAAGTTCTACTAGTTTAATAATAAGTTCGTCACAGGTAATAGTAATATTTGATTAAAATATAAGATGTTTAATAAAAGATTGTATAATAGAATTTTATATAACGCTGTAGTTTTAGAGACTACTAGCACTTCTTCTAGTACTTCTAGTTCAACATCTTCTAGCACTTCTAGTTCTAGTAGTTCTACTTCTTCTAGCACTAGCAGTTCTACTTCAAGCTCAACATCTTCTAGTACTTCAAGTTCTACTTCTAGCTCAACATCTTCTAGTACTAGTAGCTCTACTTCTAGCTCAACCAGCTCATCTAGTTCTAGTACTTCGAGCTCAACTTCTTCTAGTACTTCGAGCTCAACTTCAAGTTCTACTTCGTCAAGCACTTCTAGTTCTACTACGTGGACTTATTCTAGTTCTACTTCTTCAAGCACTTCAAGCTCTACTTCAAGTTCTACTTCAAGTTCAACTTCTTCAAGCACTAGTAGCTCAACATCATCTAGTACTTCAAGTTCTAGTAGTTCAACATCATCTAGTACCAGCAGTTCTACTTCAAGTTCAACTTCTTCAAGCACTAGTAGCTCAACATCATCTAGTACCAGTAGTTCTACCTCGAGTTCAACCTCTTCTAGCACCAGTAGTTCTACTTCTAGTTCTACTTCTTCTAGTACTAGTAGTTCCACTTCCAGTTCAACATCTTCTAGTACTAGTAGCTCCACTTCAAGTTCTAGTAGTTCTACTTCTAGCTCTACTTCTTCTAGTACTTCTAGTTCAACTTCAAGTTCTACTTCGTCAAGCACTTCTAGTTCTACTACGTGGACTTATTCTAGTTCTACTTCTTCAAGCACTTCAAGCTCTACTTCAAGTTCTACTTCAAGTTCAACTTCTTCAAGCACTAGTAGCTCAACATCATCTAGTACTTCAAGTTCTAGTAGTTCAACATCATCTAGTACCAGCAGTTCTACTTCAAGTTCAACTTCTTCAAGCACTAGTAGCTCAACATCATCTAGTACTTCAAGTTCTAGTAGTTCAACATCATCTAGTACCAGTAGTTCTAGTAGTTCTACTTCTTCTAGCACTAGCAGTTCTACTTCAAGCTCAACATCTTCTAGTACTTCAAGTTCTACTTCTAGCTCAACATCTTCTAG